>Ga0247721_100101_pt1 | contig 39541 bp, 51 predicted proteins | sample MSEWel2017_08_16_FD_189089 | JGI IMG/M metagenome (GOLD analysis project Ga0247721, IMG submission 189089) | Subsurface sediment microbial communities from gas well in West Virginia, United States - MSEEL Well Study Marcellus 3H_2017_08_16 | ecosystem: Environmental > Terrestrial > Deep...
ATGATATTAAATATGCTAATAAGAAATTAGATGTTGGAGACTATAGTATAGGAATTATAGAAGAGGGTAAGAAAGTTTCCTTTGAGGATCAAATAGTTGTCGAGAGAAAAGGTAGTGGGGACACTGGACTAGATGAATTAGCTACTAACCTAACTAAAAGAAGGAAGCAGTTTGTAAATGAAATAAGTCATAATATTGAAATTCATTTAGTTATTGAAGATGGTTCCTGGGAAAAGTTATTTAAAGGTCAGTATAGGTCAAATATGAATATTAAAGCTTATGTAGCTTCTCTTATGACATTTTTACATAGATATAATATTCATATACATATGGTTGAGAGAAAAGAGATGGGAAAGTGGATGTATAATTTATTTTACTATTATTTGAGGGAGAGGAATAAAAATGCCTAAGTATAATGTGAGATTACATAATAAACCAGGATTTAAAGATTGTGTCTGGGCTAATGATAAAAAACAAGCCTTTAATAAGTTCTCGGATGCTTATAGATTGGATAAGAGTAGAACTTTTATAATGACTGTGCAAGAAGTTTTTGAATTAAAGAAAAGTTTTAGTGAGGTGGAATAGTGCCATTTTATAAATTTAAATGTCCAAACTGTGGTGTGTTTGAAGATTTAATGAAGATGGATGAAACTTATGAAGAGTGTCCTAAATGTGGTAGTGAAGAAATAAAGAAAATATTTACTACAGCTAATGTGCATTATAATGGTCTTGGTTTTTATAGTTCAACAAGCTATGGAGAAAAGAATAAAGGATAGAGGTGGTAAGTTGAAAATAGTAAGAGGAGATTTATTGAAAGCTAAAGAGGATATAATTATTCATCAGGTTAATTGTCAGGGGACTTATGGGGCTGGATTAGCAAAACAAATTGCTAATAAATATCCTAAAGCAAAAAAAGAGTATGTAAGGTACTGTAATATTAATAATAAAAAAGATTTAATTGGAGATTGTTTATTTACTAAAACAGATGATTTTATAATTGCTAATCTATTTGGTCAGTATAACTATGGTAGGTATGGATCTTTTTATAGAAAATATGGCAGACAGACTGATTATAAGGCTTTTGCAAAAGGTTTAAAAGTTATAAAAGATACTTATCCAAATAAATCAATTGCTATTCCTTATAAGATTGGTTGTGGGCTGGCAAAAGGAAATTGGAATAAAATAAAAGAAATTTTTAACCTAGCATTTCCTAAAAAAGAAATTGTTGTATATAAATTATAAGGGGTGATAAGTTGAAATACATAAATTGTATTGTCGGTGCAAGTGGAAGTGGGAAAAGCTCTCTATTAGAGCAGTTAATAACACCTGTTTTAATATCTCATACAACTAGAGAAAAGAGAGAAAATGAGGTCGAGGGAGAAGATTACTACTTTGTATCAGAGAAAGAATTTAAAAAGTTAAATTTTATTGAAAAAGTTACATTTGCAGGTAGAAGATATGGACTCTCACATAAAGAAGTACATGATAAATTAAAAAATAATAGAGAGGTTACTGTAATTGTTGATATTGAAGGGTATAAGCAGTTAAAAGAACTCTATAAAGATCAAGCAGTAATACTGTTCTATATTGACTCTAGCCCTTGGCAATGTTTTAAGAGAATGTATAAGGATAGAGGATTTATTTCTGCTGCTAAGAGAGTTATCAGGGATATGTATAAAGGTGTTTGGTCTAATAAGTATAAAGCAGATATTGTAATTGAGAATGATAATTTTAATGTTGCATTGCAACAGTTAGAGAGGTACATAGGATGACAAATTCAGAGAAGAGAAAAGTGACAATTTATATTTTATTGTTCTTTATTATTATAGGATTATACTTAACAAACCTTGAAATTAAAGAACAACTCGTGTATAATAAAGTGAAGGGCAAAGAAATGAGTAAGAGAATTACAAGTTTAGAGAATGAAGTTGATAGTTATGAACATTTGTTAGCAACTAGCCAATTAACTGAACTAAGACAAAATAAAACTGTGAATTATTTCTACGGCATTGCCACTGCTTACCATCCCCCAAGTGGTGGTATAAATGCTGATAGTAATCCTGAAGTAACATCTACTGGTAGAAAGGCTGAGGTTGGAATTATAGCGGTTAATCCTAAGATGATACCTTATGGTAGTCAAATTTTAATTTTAGATGGCAATACAGTTATAAGAGGGATAGCAGGAGATACAGGAAGTGCAATGAGAAAAAACCCAAAACAGGTTGATATTCTAATGGATAGTTATAAGAAAGCTATGGAATTTGGTAGGCAGGAAGTACACATTATACATTGGAAGGAGTAATTTATGGAAATTATTAGGGTGTTTATTTCGCATCCATTCAGTGGAGATGAAAAAGAAAATATCAGAAAAGTTAATAATATTTGTAAATCTATTATGCGTAAAAACAAGGATATTTTACCTATATCCCCTCTTCACTTGTGGAGTTTTATGGAAGAAGATGGTATTTATAGACAGGAAATATTATTATTCTGTTTTGATATGATTTCTTTTTCTGATGAGGTCTGGTTTTATAAGTATGGTGAATTATCTAGTGGACAGAAACAGGAATTAGAGTATGCTAAATTAGCTAATAAGAAAATAAGAATTATAGAAACGGAGTGATAAATTGGCAACTAACAGAAGGAAACCTACAATGGTTGTGGATTTTGATGGAATAATTTATGATTATGATCAGCATGGTTGGAATGGTATTGATAAAATAAAGGGACTGCCTTTAGAAGATGCTAAAGAGAGTCTTGATAGGCTAAGTAAGGCTTATAACATAGTTGTATACTCTTCCAGATGTCAAGAACCTAGAGGAAGAAAAGCTGTAGAAGAATATTTAGAACAGTATCAGATTCCATATAAGGAGGTGGTTTTAAGTCCTATACCACATTATGTATTTTTAAGTCCTAAAGCAAAAAGATTCCCAAGGAGGTGGACAAAAGATTTAATACAAGAATTAGAATATATGGCACCAAAGGAGGGATAGATAATCAAGTATATCCTATCAGATACAAAAGGAATAAAGGATATTATAGAAGAAATCAAGGAACATAAGGTAATAGCCTTCGATACTGAGACTAATGGATTGAGGGCTAGAGGGCGGAATAAAGATTTTAAAGTAGTTAGTATTATTATTTCAACTGTTGATAATTCTTACTATATCCCTATTAATCATACATTTTATAGCAAAAACTTCAGAGAGAAGAGAGTTAGGAAACTCTTTGGAGATATATTTACTGATAAAAGTATTCAGCTAATAGCACATAATATAAACTTTGACTTTCATGTGCTTGAGAGGATTGGTATTACTCCTCAAAGAGAGAATTATTTTGATACTCTTATCGCTGCTAGAATGATTAATAGAGAGTATAAGAATGGTTTAGAGCATATATTAGAGAAGTATTTAGATGTTCAAGGATTACATAAGTATGATGATGTAGTAGCTACAGTACCTAAAGAGATAAAGTTAAGAGCTGGACTTAAATCGAATAATAAAGCTACATTTGATTTAGTTGAGATTCATAAAGCTGCTGTTTATGGTATTGAAGATACTGAGAATTTAATAGACTTAAAGAAATTTCTGATAAAGCAATTAAAGAAAGATGAACTATATGATATTTACACTGATTTGATTGTTCCAGCATTTACTAACGTGTTTTTTAACATGGAAAAGAAGGGTGTAAATATTGATTTTGAGGAATTGGATCAGATAGAAGAAGAGATTACTGAAGATGTAAATGAGACAATTAAGGCTATGACTAATCTAATTGGGTTTGAGATTAATCCTGACTCTCCAAAACAAATATCAGAATTATTATATAATGACTATACATCTGACTCCCCCTGTGAAATATGTAAGGAGGAGGATTGTTTTAAAGAAGATTGTGAAGAGTTTCACATATGGAAGAAGTATGGTCATAAAAACCCTAATATTGAGTTGAGAGAGAATAGCTTTGAGTTTCCTGTGCCTGAGAGAACTGATAGTGGGCAACCCAGTTCAGGTAAGAGTTCATTGAAGAGGTTCATACATTATGAACCTAAGAATGAATGGCAGGAAACAGGTTTAGAGTTTATTGACTTGCTACTACATTATAAGAAGATTTCTAAGCTTAAATCATCCTTTGTGACTGGTTTGAGAGAAGAGGTTTATGATGATGGAAGAGTTCACCCTACTTTTAATGTGTTAGCTGCTAAGAGTGGAAGGGCTACAAGTAGTAACCCTAATTGCTATGATGAAAAGACAGAGATACTTACTGATGAAGGTTGGAAATACTTTAAGGATTTAAATAAATCTGAAAAGGCAGCTCAGTGGCATGAAGATGGGAGTATTGATTTTGTAAAACCTATTGCCTATACTAATGAAAAATACAAAGGTGAAATGAAGAGGTTTAAATCAAGTAAAGTCGAGTTACTAGTAACACCTAATCATAGAATGTATTCTTTGACTAGAGCAGGTAACTTAAAAGTTGAAAAAATATCAGAAATGAAAAACCCAGAAGGTAGAGTTTTTGGGAGAAAGAATATCAGAGGTGGAAATTTAAGAGGTAGTAAGAAGCTTTCTGAGAAAGAAAAAAGAAACCTAGAAATAGCAATTATTATTCAAGCAGAGGGATATGTACAAAGAAAAAAGAATTCTTGCAGGATAAGAATAGCCTCTAAAAGAAAACAAGAGCAGTTAAGAAAGATATTTAAAAATAAGATAAATAAAGAACCAAATGGTAGGCAAGGAGTTAGTATGCACCTAAATCATCCTGCTTTTGAATGGTTAAAAGTAGGTGAGGATTGTAAGAATAAGAGTTTTAAGTTAGATAAATTATTAGAATTAGATTATGAATCAAGAGAGTTCTTTTTAAAAGCTATCCACAGATGGGATGGAGATTTTACTAGAGAGAATATTTATAATCAGCATAAGAGAAATACAGAGACTGTAGAGCAGGTACAAATTATGGCTTTGCTAACTAATAAAAGTACTTCATGGTACATAAAGCAAAAAGATTATAGAGCTGTAAATATAAATCCATTACCCCATAGATGGTTCTCTAGAACAGAAATAACTTCAGAACAGTATGATGGTAGGGTTTATTGTGTAACTGTTCCGTCAGGTGCTATAGTTGTGAGAAGAAATGGGGATCCTGTAGTTTCTGGGAATTCCCAACAACTCCCGTCGCAAGACGAGGATGATAAATATAAGATAAGAAAGCTGTTTACAGCAGATGAAGGAAAAGAGATGCTTGCATTTGACTACGCCAATCTTGAGGTTAGAATTTTGGCACATTTCAGTGAAGATGAACACTTATTAGAGGTATTTGAACAAGGCTTAGATTCACATGGGGCAACAGCAGTTAAGATATTAGATTTAGACTGTCACCCTAATGAGGCTAAAAAGAAATATCCTGTTGAGAGGAATATGGGCAAAATCCTCAACTTTTCGTTATTATATGGTATGTCGAAACATACACTGTATTATACATTAATGGACTTCGGGGTTAATCTTGAGGATAAAGAATTGCAAAAACAGTATGGAGTTTATTCAGGACAGGATCTTGCTAATAAGCTATACGATTCTTACTTTGATTCTTACACAGGTGTAGAGAAGTTTATGGAAAACCAAAGAAGAAAAGTAAGAGAAAAAGAATATGCTGTAACCTTGGCTGGTAGAAAAATTTGGATACCTGAAATTAACTCTAGTAGTCGAAAATATAGAAGTTATGGGGAAAGATTAGCTTCTAATTCAATAATTCAAGGGTCAGCATCAGATATAATTATGGCATCTCAGGTAAGATTAGAAAATAGCACTGAATTAAAGAATCTTGGAGTTGAACAGTTACTCCAAGTACACGATAAACTACTTTGTTGTGTATAAACCTCACTATATGCTGGAAACCTAGCAGAGGCAATCAGCAGGGAAGTCTTAAATGACCCCTCAGAGACTATCGAAAAGCTACCAACAGGTAGAACCTAGTAGAGTACACTTAATTGTGGAAACGTGAGGCATTGAAGATATAGTCCGAACCTATATGAGAATATAGTAAAATTGGAAGTAGTTTTCCAGGTACCAAAAGACAATGTTGATAAGGCAGTTCCTATAATTAAAGAATTAATGGAGGATCCTTTTGATGGAAAGATTCCTTTAAATCTTAAAATGGAAGTTGACTGGAACAGAGGAAAAAACTATAAAGAAGCCAAATAAATTAGGAGTGTGTTTATGAAGAAAATCTATGACACAAACATAATTATAGATTATCCAGAAGTTATGTTAGAAGATGATGTAGTACTCACTTATAGTATCTTAGATGAGTTAGAACATTTAAAGAGGAAAAAGAGACTTAATTTTAAAGCAAGAAAAGCTGTTAGAAACATTATGAGTAGGATAGACACGATTGACATTGTAGATGATACTAAATTAGGTATTGAGGCTACTGACGATGCTCTCTTAGAGGTTTGTTTGAGAAGAGGGTATAAACTATTCACTCAAGATGTACTCCTCTATTTGAGGGCATTAAACGTCTTAGAGAGCGTTGAGTACTATGAACCTGTAACTGACATATATTCTGGTATTGAGTATTATGATTTAAGTGATAAGTTAATATCTAAAGCTTATGATGAAGGTTATATAAGTGAAGAAGATGTTGATATAGACTTATTAGAGAACCAATTCTTAGATTGTGATAAAGTTCTTTTAAGAAAAAGAGGTGATAAACTATTTAAAGTTGACTGGGAAGAGGGTCACTGCTATATCTCAAAAGACTTCAGATTGAACAGAGAGCAGCTTATGGCTCACGAACTACTAATGGATACCACAGTTCCTTTAGTCGCTATATGGGGCAAATTTGGGACAGGTAAGACATCCTTGACAGTTAGAACAGCTCTTAAGATGTTTAATAAGGATATGTATGAGAAGATTCTTATAACAAGACCTAAAGTAGAGATTGGGTATAAAGAGGAGCATCTAGGAACATTACCTGGTGAAGTTGATGAGAAGTATAGTCCTTACCTAAAACCTTTTGAGGATAATGCTTCGAGATCACAGTTTAAGATGCTTGAAGTACAGCCTTTATCAACAATCAAAGGGAGAGATATAAAGAATACTTTATTTATCATAGACGAAGCAGCTGACATTTCTCCAGAAAGAATGCCTCAGATAATAGAAAGATTGGGTGAAGGTAGTAAGATGGTTTTATTAGGAGATCCTAGACAAATAGATAATCCTAACTTACATAAGTTTTATAATGGACTAACCTTTACATGTAACAATCTTAAAGGACAACATAATTTTGGTTGTGTAGAACTGAAACAGAATGAGAGAAGTGAAGTGGCAATGCTTGGAGAATTATTAAGAAAAAAACTTTAGGAGGAATTAGATGATTAAATTTATTTCAAAGAAAGTCTTTATTGTAGGATTTACAGCTGCCTTATTAACAGGGTTATTATACTCAGTATTTAACGCTCAGTGGGAGTTTGTATTCTTGTATTTATCTGTGATTATTGGATTCCAGAACTACGGTAAGTATAATAAAGAATATGAACAGGAGCAGAGGTTAAATAGCATCTCTGAAGGTCTTGATCGAATACAGAGATTGAAAGATAAATTAGATAAGCTGGGGGACAAGGATGATAAATAAGAAGTTAGACAATCTTATAAAGGATATTGAACCTAATACTGAAGAAATAGATGTAGATGACAATATAGCAATAAAAGAGTTATTTAACAAGGATAAAAGTAGAGCAATTGAACTTATTCTTAAAACCCACAAAAACTACTATTATGAAATAATATCTAGCTTCCATAACCTAACACACTCCTTTCTTGTAGGAGCTGTCTTAGACAGCATTTATGAAGCTCTGAGAGGGTATGAGCTTGATGAAAGGCAGGATACTTACACAACTATGTCAGGAACTATACTTAAGAATAAGTTATTGGATAAAATTAAGGCTGATAAAACAGATAAGAGGGTTCTTAATTCTGACAGCTTGAGTCTAGATGACTTAGAAGAAAAAGGGTATAGTTCTAGTACACATATGAAGTTTGTGAATGAAGCTAGACAGAAGAATTTAAATACTGTAGAGCTAGTAGATTACATAGAAACCTGTGAAGATTTAACTGATATACAAAAAGAAATTGTGAAGGTTATTATAAAACATAATGGTAACTTATACCAACTGGATATAGCTGATAAATTAGATGTATCTAGACAGGTAGTTGCATACCATTTAAAACAGTTAAAGGAAAAGAATATTTTAAAGGAGATGAGAGAGGGTTTTTAACCCTTTCTCTTTTTTTTTTATTTTTTTTTGTAAATATTTTGCATAAAGTCCATTTTTTATCGTTGTAATTAATAGAGAGGTTAATAAATATTATATATATATATTAATAATAGTATTATATAAGTATTATATAAGTAATAATATAAAGAACTATATTTGCGATTTTGTTCAGAAATTAGAGACCTGGTTTTCTCATTTGAAAATCAGCGTCAACCGAATTTAATTTATGGAATAGGAAACTAAAAAGGAGAGGGTGAATATGGAATTATTCTGTGGCAGTTGCCAATACCCTATTAGTGGTGAAGAAGCACAAATGGGTTTATTGGAAGTCAAGGACAAGGAAGATGGTAAAAGAGAGATTCTAATAGAATGTCCTGAATGTGGGCATGTAAATTATATTTATACAAAGCACGATTAAAATACAAGGGAGGAATTAAGGAATGGATTATATTCAGGAAAGGTTTGGAAGAGGTATTGAAGAGGTTAATGTTTTATACTTAGGAGATACTCATACAGGTCATCCTAATTACAGGGAAGATGTTGTGGATAATGCTTTAGAAGAGATTTCAAGTAGACCTAATGGAAGAATAGTTATTATGGGGGATCTTACAGAAATGGCTCTTACAAGCAGTGTTGGAAACACTTATGAGCAGGTTTTAACACCAGAACAGCAAATGGATTATTGGGTTGAAAAATTAGAACCTTACAAAGAAATTATTGTTGCTGGAGTAGGGAGTAATCATAATGAGAGAGCTGTAAGAGAAGTAGGTATGAACCCTAGTAGACTCATTTTTAAAATGTTAGGTATACCTGAAAAGTTTTTTAGATATTCGGTATTAATTAAGTGGTCTTTTAATAAAGGCTGTTTAAATAATTACATACATCATGGAGCCACTGGAGCTAGGACAGATGGTGGTATTTTAAATAAAATGAAAAAGATGAATAAAACAGTTGAAGCTGATATTTATTGTATGGGACATACACATAGATTAATATCTAGTGATGACTCAGTTAAAAGATTTCCAGATGCTAGAAATATGAAGGTTAGTACTAAAAGATATTACTTTATAAATACTGGTAGTGCACTCGGTTGGGATGATAACTACTCAGAAATGAAAGGTTACCCTCCTGTATTATTAGGTTTTCCAATTGCTAAGTTAACAGGCGATAGGAGTAACCAGAAAGTTAAGATAGATAAAATAACACTAGGTAATTAAAGAAGGTGTAGGAAATGGCATTAAGTTATTTTAAATATAAACAATATGAACATTTATTTGATGACGAACTAGTTGAAGAATCTCTTGATGCTATCTCTGATGTAAAAGAGAAAATGTCTGACTATATGGCAGAGAACCATGAGAGGAAAGTTTGTCCAGTCTGTAAAGGTAGAAATATCAGATACAGCTGGAACCAGGTTATCTGCAATGATTGTGGTTGGGGAGAAGATATTGATATTCCCTATAAGGCTGTTGGTTTACCCCAGAAGCTTACATCAACTATTAAACAGAGATTTGGGTTGAGGATAGCTAAAGAGAAGAATGCTGAGGATATATCAGAGAAGGATACTAATAAACTCCCTATAGACTTAATGGCATTTGATACTGGTGAGTATAGTGATCAAGAACAGAAGTATCTAGAGAAGAGATTAGATGAGATTTTAAATACAGATGATGTTCATTTTACAGAAAAAGATATGGCTATTGTACACTTCTTAGTCTTGCAGGAATTAAAGATAAAAGACTTATATAGAAAAGAGGCTGTGAGCAAGTCTAGAGCATTAGATAAAGATTTTACAAGCATAAAGAAAAGTGAGTTATCAGTTTATGGTGACTTAAAAGATGATCTTGAAGAGATTATTGAGAGACAGAGAACAGATGAGAAAGAGTTATCTGTTTACAGTAAGGTTAATGAAGATTTTGATAAGAAATCAATTAAAGACATGATAGAAGATATTGAGCAATCTCGTGCTAAAGAAAGAGAAGCTATTGAAGAGTCAGAGGAGAGAAGAAAGAAACTTAAATCTGGTGACTTAGATATAGAAAAAGAGATTGAAGAAGTTATGGGTGATGATGATGGAGAATAAAAGAAAAGAAACTCTTAAGAACCTGTCAATGCTTTATTATACAGCTAAGAGATACCCTGTATTAGGGGCAGAGATGCTATTAGGTATAGACCTTACCTTCTACCAGAAAGACATATTAGAGCGACTGTGGCGTAATAAGAGACCAATGTTGCTGTGTAGTAGACGTACTGGTAAAACATTTACTTCTGCTGTTTATTTTGCTTTAAAAGCTCTCTTATACGAAGATATTAAAATTGGAATTACTGCCCCTGTGTTTAGACAGGCACAGACAGTATTCAATGAGGTTGAAAAGATTTATAAGAAAAGTCCATTATTTATGGCAGAGGTAATTGATAGACCTAAACATGGAAGTACAAGTTGGTTAATTAACTTAAAAAATGGTTCTAAGATAGAGGCATTACCTTTAAACCCTAATATTCGTTCTAAAGGATATAACATAGTTATGGTCGATGAGTACGGATTCCCTCATAATGGGAGCATGAATGAAATGGTTGACCAAATTCTTAAGCCTATGCTTTTTACTAAGAGAGATGGTGTAGAGGAAGATGAAACTGATATTGGTAACCAGCTTATAATTGCTTCAACCGCTTCATTTACTTGGAATGATTATTATAAGCAATATCAAATGTATCAGGATAAAATTGCTGAAGGTAATGAAGATTATGATATTATCACTTATGATTTTATAGATGGACTCAAGGGTGGAAAATTTGAGAATGACATGGTATTAGAAGAATACTATAATGCAGATCCTATTACAAGAAAAATGGAGTACCTAAATATCTTTCCAGATGATACAGGTGGTTTTATCTCTTATAAACTATTAGATGAAAGAGCGATAGACCATCCTAAATTAATTGATGAGGAGAAAGGTAAGTATTCAGTTCCTAAGACTCAGATAGAATTCGAACAGGAATATGATGAAGATGGTATTCCTAATCATAAATACATATTAGCTTTTGATGATGCAGATCAAGGACAGGATAATTTTGCTGCTGCTGTAATCAAGTTAGATGGAAATAAGAAAAGGCTTGTAAGAATGGTTACAATGAATCAAGCTTTTATAAAAGAGAAGATTAAAGTTGTAAGAGATATTATGAGAAAGTTTAATATAGTTCTTATAGTTGCTGACCAAAGAAACAAAAATATTAAAGATGGTTTAGCAGAACCTTATGAGTATGATGATGGTTATGTAGGAGACATTATTATTGATAAAGATGATAAAGAGCAGCTGAAGTATGTTCAAAAGAAATATGGTGATGAACATCAAATAAGAAAGCTCTTACAAATTCACAACTTTACAAACAGCACTAACGAGGAAAGGGCTAGACACTTCTTATCTGAGATTGAGAAAGGTAGGTTTAAAATTCCTGCTGACCCAGTAACAGGATATAAATCTAAGAAGGAAGAAAAAGCTTATCAAGAAATTAAGAATACTATTTATGAGATTACTGCTATTAAAATAAAAGCTTATAACAATGTTGTAAAGTATGTTCCTGAAGATTCTAGACAGACTAAAGATAGATGGACAGTTTGTGAATTAGGTTGCTATATGGCAGATGAAATGATTAAAGACACTTATAAGAGAACTCCTTCAGACGGATTTACTCTTGGAAAATGGTCTAATTAGGGGAGGTGGAAATTATTGCTGAAGAAGATGTAAAACAAGAAGAAGAGAAATTTGAACTAGGTAAAGCTTCGAGAACTCTTAGTCGATATTTTAATTATACATCAGATGATTTATATAATCAGTTTGTTTCAGGTAATAAAGCCTCACTTAGAAACCTCTTTAAGAGTAGATTAAGTAGAGAGCAAAAGATAAAGTTATCTAGAGACTTTGTCTGGGGTGTGGGGCTTTTATATAGAATTATAATGCTTAAAGTAGCTTATATAGTAGATGGTTTGAGAGTTTATCATGAGGATCCTGACATAGAAAAACAGTACAAGGAAATTAATGAAAGACTTGACATTAAACAGTATGCAGAGAATGCTGCTTTTGAGCACGAGGTTGTAGGTGAATGGTATCCTTACTTAAGTTGGAGGGGAGATGAGTTAGCAAAATTAACTATTCTGAATCCAACTGAGGTAAAAGTTAAAAGTGTTTTTGGTAAGGATTTAATCTACTTAAAGCCTAATCCTGAAATAGTGAATTTAATTAATGACCCAGACGAGGAAGTTAGAAAAAGAGTTAGGGAAGTTATTCCAACTAAGTATTATCAGAAATGGTCAAAAGGTAAAGAAGTATTATTTGATGAAGATGAGATTTTTAGATGTACTAATCAAAAAGCTTATCATGAGAATTATGCTAGAACACCTATTGAACCTGTATTTGATGATTTAGCTTTACTATCTATGTATAAAGAAAGTGATTATAGCGTAGCTTATAAGATAAAAAAAGCTATTTTACAAGTTAAAGTTGGAGATAAGGATTTATTTGAAGGTGAACCTGTAGATGATGATATTCTAGAACAAGCTGAGAAGTTATTCCAAAATCCTTCAGAGTCAGCTGAAATATTTACTCAGTGGTTTATGGATGCTAAGTGGATTATACCAGACGGGGATGTTTATTCTCCTGAAAAGTATAAACCTGTGATTGATAGAATTATTGCTTGGTCTGGTTTAGATGCTTTTCTTGGTGAAGACAATAATCAAGGAAGTGCTGAAATTAAATCTAATATGCTTTATGAAGATATTAAGAAAGCTAGACAAGAAATTAGAGATTCTATTCATAAAATTTATAAAAAGATTGCAGAAAAGAAAGGTATTAAAACTTATGGTGACAACTTAAAATTGCCTAAAGTTAAATTCTCTAACCTTAACTTAATGAGTAATGCTGATACACTAGAAACTATTACATTCCTCTATAAGCATGGTTTATTATCTCCTGAGACTGCATTAGATACATATGACTTTGATTTTGATGAAGAGGTTAATATTAAGTCTGAGGAAGGTAAGAAAGAAAAATACTTAGAGTATGTGACAGTTCCATTTGAACCCTCACAGGATGTAAACATGAAATCTTTCTTGAGAAAAGAAATGGAAATGGAAGAGGATCAACAAACAGAGGATACTGAGGAAATAGATGAAGAAATCCCAGAAGAAGGGGGTGAGAATGATGGATAAAGTAAAGATTCAGATTAAACCTAGTTTTATAGAAAAATCTGAAGCTGCTATAGATTCTCATTCCAATAAAGTTCGGATAGAGTTCCCACTCTTAAGGACTGCACCTACAATTAATGCCAACGGAGATACATATGATTATGATGCTACTAAAGAGAAGTTTGATACAGTAAACTTTGGTTATATTAATTTAGAGCATAGAGGTTGGATTAATGTTGGGGCTATTACTTCTTCTGAATTTGAGGAAGGGAATATTGGAAGAATTAAGTGTGAAGCTGTTCTTTGGAAATCTGTTCTTGATGAGTTTGATATTTCTGTAGATGCTATTAAGAACGGTGACTATCAGATTAGTATGGAAGTCTATTTCAATGATTACTATATATTACATGGTGATGAGAGAATAGACAAGCCAGAAGCTGAGGAGTATGTGGATAGAAGAGGTAGTATTGTTGATGGTAAGAAAGTAGCAAGGGTGATTATCCCTTCTGAGTATTCAGGTGCTGCACTTACTGAAAATGCTGCTGATAAAACTCTTGACATTGAGAAGGTTATAGCAAGTAAATTTGAAAAAGATGAAAATGTAGAAATTATTGAGGAAAATGAGGAGGAAAATAATACTATGTATAAAGAATTTGAAACAGAAGAAGAGTTTAATGAGTTTTTAGAAGCTCAGAAAAAAGAATTTGAAGCAGATTATGTAGAGAAAGTTATTGCTAATCTGGAAGATGAAGATGTTGAAAAGGTTGAAGATGTAGTTGAAAAGTATAAAGAGGTTCAGAAAGAATATGCTGAGTATAAGCAAGAGGTGGCTAGAGAGAAAAAGTTAAATGAAAGAAAGTCTGCTTTAGCTGAAAAAGATATTAATTTAGAAAGTCTTGAAGCTAGTGAAGAGGATATTCTTGAAATGACAGATAAATCTTTTGAACTTATGCTAAAAGGTTTTGCTCAAGCTGCTGAAAAGAAAGAAAAGGAAGAGACTGAGAAAGAAGAAGCTTCTGAAAAAGAAGAGGGCTTTGATCCAACTGATATTGACTTGGATAAAGAAGATTTTAGCGATAAAGACTTAATTGACTTACTTTAATAAGGAGGATAAATAATGAGCTTAACAAATAATTTTGTGAGAAATACTCACTTTGTAGCTGGTTTTAGTTTCAAAGGGAAGAGAACAACTGATGTAGGAGAAGATCTTTTAACTGCTACTGGTATTAATGTAGAGACAATGGATGGTACTCCTGTAGTATTTAATGGTGACATGAATACTGTTGCTGTTGCAGGTGATGGGGTAAAGCCTGATGCTTATCTATATTCTAGAATTAGTGAAGAACTTACTGATATGGAATGGTTAGTATCAGATATTATGAGAGATGAAGTTAAACCTGGTGATCCCTTCACTATTGTATTAGCTAAACCTTATGGTATTATTGAGACTAATTTAGTAGATAATGCTTCTACTATTACTGCTGGCGATGACTTATATGTAGCTAGTGGGGTTCTTTCTGCTACAGACCCAACAGCAGGTAGTGGAGTTGTAGTTGGTACAGCTGTTGAATCTGATGGTGCTGAATTTGTAAAAGTACTTTTAAAATAAATAATTAAGGAGTGAAAATAAATGAGTAAATTAGATACAAAATTAAAGTTTGGTCAACCTTCTAATAGAGATATTTTTGAGAAAGCTAAAGCTAAACAAGAAGAAAGCAAGAAGGTACCAAAAGAGAAGAAACAAGAGTTTTTGAAAAGAATGGCAAGTGATGAAGGGCTTCAGAAAGAGTATGCTGAGGAGTTAATTCCCAAAGTAGACTTGAATGTATATGCTGAGTCTTTTGTTTCAGACTTTTTCAATGTAGGCAGTGTAGGGCTTGGAGACCCAATGTGGTATGAATTAGAGTTCGATTCTAAGCCAAAAGCTGAGGTATCCTTCATGTCTCAACACGGTGGTACTCCTTCTAAGACATACATTTCAGATGGAGGTTTAGTGAGATTGCATCCTTACTTCATTCAAACACCCGAGGTACATATGAATAAGTTGTCTTTAAAGCAGGGGGATATTTCTAATGAGCAAAAAATGAGAGATAAGCTCACAAGAGGAATGACAAAAAGAATTAATAAAGATATGTGGTCTCTACTTAGAGATGGTTTAGTAGATAATGCTACTAGTACTCTTGAAGAAGATATGCAAATTTTCTTAGATGAAGACTATAAAAACTTCCCAGAGACAAATAATATTGATGCTTCTGCTGAAGGAGGATTGACATTAGATATCTTTAAAACTTTAGCAGACCACTTCAATAGACTGAACCTCAGAATCGGGGCGATTTATGTTCCGGCGAACAGGATAAAGGACATCTACGATTGGATAACCACTTCTGCTAGCAGCCAATCTACATTACCTGAGAGTATGTATGAAGAGATCGCAAGAAACGGTATGCTAAGTAACCTATTTGGCTACCCTGTAAATCTCGTACCTGTTCATACACTTGATGGTACAGAAGGTAATGAAAATGGGGAAATTGAAATGTGGGTAAGTACCAATGAACCTGCTGGTGAATTTAGAACCGTATCTGAGTTAGATGATGTATATCGTGATGAGGATGCGTCTAGAATTTATTACACAATGACTCGTGGAATTGTTCAATTCCAGCCTGGATATCAGAAAAAGAACTTTGCAAGAATTGTGTTTGATGAGTATACAGGTTAGTTAGCAGAGTATATAGGGGGATAGGAAAAGTCCCCCTTTAAATAATAAGGAGATGAGGGAATGGAAACAGGAGTAATTTATAAAATAGTAAATAGAGTTAATGGTAAAGTTTATATAGGACAAACTATTGATTTTAAAAGAAGGATAATTAATCATTTTAGTAAACTAAGGCAGGATAAGCACAGGAACTCCCACTTACAAGGATCATTTAATAAGTATGGGGAAGAAGTTTTTGACATGGTTGTTGTAGATAAGGATATCCCTGTTGAAGACTTGTCTAGAGTCGAACAATACTACATAATGGATTTATTTAATAGTTATTATGAAGGTTACAACCAAACTAAAGGAGATTTAAGCTTTCTCTATAAAAGGGGTGAAAATAATAATACAGTAACCTTAACCAAAAATGATTGTATGAATATATACTATACTTACCATACTTCTGATATTTATCAAAGGAGTTTGGCTGATGAGTATAATGTTGGAAGAGCATTAGTTAGAAAAATAGTTAATCACGAGCATTGGTCAACTAGGAATATGCCCAAGTTCTGTAGGTTGAAAAAAGGTAAGAATAAAGGTGGCTTCAACTCGGGCGGATGTTTATATACTAAACATGAGTGTTTAGAAGTTTATAAGTACTGGAAAGATAATAAATGTCCGAAGTCAGAAGTAGCAAAACACTTTCCTATGAATTATGCGACAGTGCTGGAGATATTAAACCATACTCATTGGTCTACAAAGAATATGCCTGCTTTTTGTAGAGAAGATGATATACCTAATGAATTAAAGAACAATGTAGGTAAATACTCTAAAAAGAAATGTTTAGAAGTTTATTACTTATATGCTAATTCAAGACTTAGTCAAATAGAAGTTTCTAAGAGAACAGGTGTGAAGAAAAATACAGTGAGTAAAATAATACATTACAATCATTGGAGTACTGAAAATATGCCTCTAGATGAACGAGTAAAGGGTTTTAAAAATAAGGATAGAAGTGCTTCAAGAGGTGATAAAACAGATAGAAAGAAATGTTTAGAAGCATACATCTATTATTATCAAAATGATATAACTTTTATTGAGGCTAGTAAAGACTTTCCTTTTGGGAGAAGTACCATGAGTAAAATAGCTAAGCATAAACACTGGAGTACAAAAAATATGCCAGAAATATGTCGTTTTAAAGAAAAAGTTAGAGAGGGTATAAAGCAGGTAGGAGAATATCCTAAAGACTTGTGCATAAAAGCTTATAAAGTTTATGAAAATAATGACTTCACTAAGAAAAAGGTAGCTAAAAGATTTGGAATACATTATAGAGTTTTTCAAGATGTCACGAATCACAAACATCCTAGTACTAGAGACTTAACAAAAAAAGAAATTATGAATATGGAATAAAGGAGTGGTTTTAATAATGCTAAGAGTTAAATATAAAGGTGGAGGTGCCTTGCCTTTGGTTGGCACAACTATTGTTGGTAAAAAGTCTTATAGCTTGGTTAGAGATGAAGATAAGTTAGAAAACCTTGTTAAAAGAGGATACAAGTTCATAATCAACAAAGATGGTAAAGACATTCCAGCTGAAGAGTACTTTAACAAAGAAGAAAAAGTAATAGAGACTGCTAAAATTGAAGTTGTCGAAGAGGAAGAAGAAACTGAAGAAGAAATTACACAATGTCAAGCTATTACTTCAAGTGGTACTCAGTGTCAAAATGAGGCAAAGTACCCTGAAGAAGAGCCACAATATTGTGGCATTCATAAAAGTAAATTAGATTAAGGGGGTGTTTAAATGACCTCCATAATGGATGAGATTGTACCTAAATTTAGACGAGCTATTGGAGACAATGAAACACCTTATTCTTATGCAGACACTATTCTAGCTGAGTATATTGCAGACTCATTAGAGAGTATTCAGATAAACTATTCTCATGACTATGTAGTAGATAGAGATACTTTACAAATTGAGCCTGAAGTTAATGTTGTAGATCAATTCTTATTTATCATTAATGCTCAAATAGAGATGTTGAATAGAAGATCTAATGTAAACTTTAGTGTTGGAGGACTATCAGTTAGAAGAAATGCTAGCTTGGACAGTAAAGAGTCTTTAGAAAATAAGTTAGATAGAGCAATAGCTAAAAAGAAAATGGCAGACAGTATTGGAAGAAGTACTACAGAACATGATACATACTTTAACAGGTTAGAAGATTGGCTAAAATATATCACTTATTAGGAGGAAAAGGGAATGGTAGAAAATAAAGTTTTAGAGGAATTTTTGGATTTAGATGATAAGCAGCTTGCTTTATTAATTGTAAATTATTACCAAGAAATTAAGGGTATTAGAAATGATATGGTTGGTGATTTAAATTTACTCGATAAAGTAGTTGAAGGTGACGAACATAGTAAAGAATTATTAAGAAAAAGTATTTTAGATAATTACAATGAGCTTCCTAGAGAGACACTAGGTTTCCTAGAGGGGTTAATACAAAAATTGAAGGAGTGAGATTAAATGGCATTTGATTCCAACCTAACTGATATTTGGTATGGTAATGAGATTGAAGTCAGTATTGGGCATTATGATGGTGCTGCTTGGGTGTATGAAGCTATTGAGTACAGAGAAGGGTTTAGTCCAGATGAGCCTGATAATACAGAAGGTGTATATGATGGATTAACCTATAAAGGTGACAAGAGAATCCAGGTAGAAAAGACAGTAGACTTCTCACAAAGATTTAGAGGTTTTGGTGTAGGTCTTGCTAAGTATGAAAATTTAGATGGTTTAGTAGTTAAGTTAGAAATTATTCCAGACGGAGGAACTATTCCAGCTGGAGTAGATTCTACAATGTTCTTAACTAACTTAAATACCTCTAATTTCCAACTTGATGATATTCCTAATACTGGAGAGTTTAATATTAACTTGTCTGGTAGATGGGATGAGAAAGTCTTCAGCGAACCCACAGGTAGTGAGACATGGATTACAGAGTATCCTACTGGAGTATAATAATTAGTACATAGAGGGATTAATTTCCCTCTTTAAATAAGGAGGGAATAAGGTGAATAAGGAAGAAATTAAAGAAAAAGTTAACGAGGTTGAACAAGCTTATAAGAAACTTGATGATCAAATTACTCAATTAAAAGAGAATAAACTTAGATTAGAAGGTCAATATGGTCTTTTAAAAAGTATGTTAGAAGAAGATGATGAAAAAGAGCTAGAAGAAATAGGTGATTAATAATGGAAGCTACAGTATTTGCTGCATATGAGACAAGTATAGATACAGCTATTCTAGAAGAAGTTACTAATTCATACACTATTTCTTCTGGCTCTATTAGTATTGACAATCAAGCTACTAATATGCAGTATCCTAGATTAGAAATAACTTCTGATAGTTCTAACATAACTGCAATTGAAATTGGTGGGAATATAGTACAATTTAGTAAAGTTATTTCTACTGGGGACACTTTAATACTAGACTTTAATGAGCAAGAATATGTTCTTAATGGTACAGATATTATTGAAGATTTAACTTTTGTAAGCTCAGATAGACCTAAGCTATTAGAAGATTCTATTACAGATATTAATATTACTTTTACAAATACCATTACAGTAGATGTAACTTATAAAGAATATAATAACATTATGACTAATCAGTATGTTCAAGATTTTAGAATCTCAGTAGATAGGGGTTTTTTATCTGATAGAAAGTTTAAAAAGAATAATATTAAACAACTTATTTTAGAGAGTGAGAATTTTAATGTGAGCTTTAGTAACATGGCTTATGATTGGCAGTTATTTGATGCTATAGAAAATGATACTCCTATTAGGATTACTTATAGGGAAGACCACACTAATGGAGATAAGTCTTATGAGAAACATTTAACAGGCATTAAATTTAATACTTATGAAAGGTATTATAGAGATTCTACAGGGATAATATTTGAATCTCTTGTAGGCGAAGGAAATAATTTATTATAAAAGGAGAGGTTATTAATGGCTAAAAAAGGAAAGAACGTTTGGGAAGATTTAAAAGGTGTAAAGGAAACACTTACTGAAGACTTGACAATTAAAATGGGTGAGGTTGAAGTAACTTTCCCAGTTAAATTTGTAGATTATGATGAAATTCAAGAAATTAATAGACAATATGATGACAAGCTTCCAGAGAAACCAGTTATTAATATTGATATTGGTAATAAGAGACATTCTATTAGAGTCCCTAATGCTCAAGAAAAGTTTGAAAGTTTTAATGATCATCCAAAAGCTAAAGAGTGGCAAGAAAAAGCTGCTCCTGTAGAGAGAGAAAGAAAAGCTAGAATTGCTTATGAGTTTATTGCTGATGACTTTAAACCAGGCGAAACTGTAGAAGAGGGTGTAGAATTTCTCTTAGAAGAGCTTAGAGAAATGGATAGATTAGCTATTACTGAAAAAGGTTTTGAGCTTAACGGTATCTCTGAAAGGTTAGATAAAGCGGAAAAAAACTCCTAAGTCCTGACAATAAGTCAGGCATGTTGAAAGATGGTATATCTTTTAGATATGTTGTCTTAGATACATGGGAGAAATTTGGGTATACCCCTAACCAGTGGGATAGAATAGATAAGGATACTCAAATGGAATTAATACAGAAGAGAAACTTAGATTTAGAGCATGAGGAATATATCAAAGAACAGTCAAAAAAGGAAGCAGAGAAGAACAAAAAGAGGAATAGGAGATAATACTTCTATTCCTTTCTTACTATAAGGAGGAAAATAAAAATGGCAAGAGCTATGGTAGATGTACAGAGAGTTGGCTCTAGTGGAGTAACTAATCCTACATACACTACTATTGGAGTAGATGGTGTTGAATTTGCTAATACAGGAACAGAGTTAGTTATTATAAAAGCCCCAACTGCTGCTGATATAACATTTATTACAGATGGTACAGTTGATGGGTTAAGTATTGAAGACAAGGCAGTCAGCTTAGCATTAGGTGATGAATATATGGTTACAGGTCTGTCAAAGAAATATTTTAATACAGTTGATGGTACAGTACAAGTTGATTCAACAGCAACAGACACAGAGATTGCAGTTATTAAGCTTTAAAGGAAACTAAAGGAGGGTTATTATGATTAATGATTTTCAATTATCCCCTCTTGAGAAGAAAGGAGTTTTAAGGGATGCTAAACAACTAACATCCCAGAACTCTCTTTCTATTAGGTATTATTCGGAAGGAACATTTACTCCAGGTATGGGTGGAACAACGGATCCTACTTGGTCTAACTTTTCAGAATATCCTTCCGTAATTCAAGAGATTGATGAGTTCTCTTCTAAAAGGTATGATTATGGTGACTTAACAGAAGGTGACTTAATTCTTTTACTCCCTTATGATACTTCTCTCCCTACTGATGCTATCAAATATGAATTTAAACATCAAGGTAGAACTTTTACTGCTGAGATGATACAAGCAGAGCAATTACTAGATGGTACTATCACTCACTATTATATGGTAGGCAAGATATTATGATAAAAATAGATATAGATATACCAGACTTAGATGAACTAATGATTAGACTACAGCTATTAAGAGAACAACTAGATGAAGATGGGTTAAAGCAATATTTAGACCTTTTAATGGGCGATGGGGATGTAAGTGTATCGGCAACTCTTCAAGCTAATATTTATGATATGGTTTATAACTCTCCTGTAGAAATGATAGCAGGTAATAATTATAAGGTTAATACTGAGCCTACTCATTATCAAAGAACAGGTGCCTTATTAGATGCAGTAAGGGCAGAAGTTAAAGGAAATAACTTACATTTGTACATAGATGATAATTATTTAGCTGGGCAGGAGTCTCCTGGAACTTTAGAAACTGGTACAGCAACTAATATGAACGAAACTCCTTACTCTTTAAGAGTAGAGAATGACTTCGTATATGAGAATGCCCAAGGAGTAGATGTATTAAGAAAAGGTAGTAAGTATATGCAGAAAACATATGAAGAATTAAAGTTACAGATTATGCAAGGAAGAAAGAACCCTAAAACAATACTGATGCCTTTATTAGGGATGTGGAAAAATTGATTACACAAGCAAAGAATTTTATAAATAATATGCACGAGGAATTGCAAACTTTTATTATGACTAAACAAGGTGAAAATGATGATTTCCCTGACTCTTGGTATGCAATAGATTTTGATGATGTTCAGAATACAGTAGAGTGGATGAATCAAAATCCTGACAACGTTAGACCTATTGTACAGGTAATGGAATTAGATAGTCCTGTAACTAATAAAACAAGGGATAGTCAAGGAGATACAGTACAGAAAATAAATATTAATTTAGCCTTATATATTGTAGTAACAGATAAAGTACAAGAAGGTACTAAAAGAAAGATTTTATTAAATGAGCTAGCAAGCGAATTAAAGTATAAATTTGATAACTACTACATGAATATTCCTCACTTTAGAAGAGTAAGTCTGAGTTTACCTAATGGAATATTAAATAGAGACAGTGACGGGATGTATTCATGTAGATTAGATTTATATGCAGAAATATATAAGAAAGTGAGGTGAGCTAATTGGCAGGTAGTACTTATAATTTAGGAATAAATGTTAGTGTAGGATCAGTTGGAGTAAATTCTACACTTAATGCGATAGAGCAAAGATTTCAAAAGTTTTCTAAGTCTGTTCAAGCTTCTTCTCAATCTATGAATGCTTCAATGAAAGGTAGTTTATCTACTATAGACCAAGAGATGAATAAGTTTGACCAGCTTAATAATAAGATGCAGAAAGTATCTACAGGTAAAGAAAGTGTTGCTTCTAAATCACAGAAAATGGAGCAAACAACTAAGAAAGAGAATAAAGCTTTAAATGATTTAGATAAGACTACACAGAATCATACAAAAGCTATAAAAGGTAATAATACTGCTACTGAGAATTGGCTCTCCTCACGCACAAGAAGTATTGGTATTGCACTTAGATCAACAGTAGTCTGGGGCTTAGCTACAACAGCTATATATGGTTCTCAGAGAGCATTAAGAGAAGCACATCAGACTATGATGGAAGTTAATAGTGAAATGATTGCTTTAAGACGTGTAATGAGTGGTGCAACTACTGATTTTGAAAGTTTAAGAGATACTGCTGGAAATTTAGGAGTAGAATTTGCTGCTAATATTCAAGATGTAATATCCTCAATGGTTGAATGGGGAAGACAAGGTAGAAATCAGATAGAGGTTATAGAATTAACTGAAGCTGCTTTACTTGCTACTAATGTTGCAGAAATGGAAGCAAAAGAAAGTGTAGACTTACTCACAGCCTCATTATTACAATTTAATATGGATGCTAGTGAAGCTACAGAAATTATAGATAGGTGGAATGAAGTTGCGAATAACTTTGCTGTAAATGCAACTGATATTGGTATAGCCCTCCGAGAAGCAGGCTCAGCGGCTCAATCAGCGGGGGTATCAATGGATAGTCTTATAGGTATGGTAACTTCTTTAAGTGCTGCTACAGCCAAGTCTGGTAGCCGTATAGGGCGTTCTTTACGTACAATATTCTCAAGAATAATGGGAGATATGGGGGGTACAGCAGAATCTCTAGGTAAAGTTGAAGTAGCTTTAAACAGTGTTGGTGTTGCTTTAAGAGAAGATGAATCTACTTATAGAGACCTATCTGATGTACTTACTGATTTAGCTGTTCGCTGGGGTGACTTAGATGAGGTAATGCAGGCTAATATCGCTAGAGCTATTGGTGGTAGAAGAAGATACTCTGATGTGATAGCTTTAATCGAGAACTGGGATATGGCATTAGATGCAACAACATCTTCTATGAATTCTCTAAACTCTGCTATTGAAGAGAATGAAACATATATGCAAGGTATGGAAGCTAATTGGACTCAAGTTAGGGCAGAATTTAATCAGATAATCAATACTATTCAAGATTTAGGTGGAGAAGAACTATCCATTAATCTAGCAGGAGCTATTCGAGAAGTATTGTCTTCTGTAGATGATTTCTTAAATGGTTTTAGAGCCTTAGAAGAAGAGATGCAGGCTATAAGAAATGTCGCTAGCCTATTAGTACCCGCATTAATGTCTATAAAAACAGTTAGTCTTTTAACAACCACTACACTTACAGGTTTATCAACAACTGTAGGTACATTAGCTTTATCATTTGGGGGAGTTCTTACAGCAATAAATCCTCTAATTCCAGCTATAGGTACTTTAGTGATAGGGATTAGTCAGTATATAACTAGGCAAGGTAAATTAATACAAGCAATTGAAGAAGGAACTAAAGCAAAATCAACATTTAATGATGTAACTGAGAGAACAAATGAGCTTTCTAAAACTGAATTAAGTAATTCTAGGGAATTAATTACTCAGTATAGAGAAATGATAGGTTCCTTTACTGATTTACAGCAGGCTAGATCAGAAGCATTCTCTGAGGCAGGAGAAGCTAGTTTCTTTGGTACTATTGGGAATATTTTAGCTGATATTACTCCAGGATTCGAAGGTGCAACAGATGAGACTAGAAAGATGTCTGAAGAAATGCTTGTACAAATTACTAAACTGGAAAAAGCATTCCCTGATATAGCTAAACAGTTCGAAGATCAGATAAATAATAATGAATACACTCAGTTTCTCGATACAATAGCTAGTGAATTGGTTAAGTATAATGAAGCCCTTGATAATAGTATAGCATTTATTGATAAGAATACTAACTCAATGCTCTCTAACGTAAAACAAGGACAGAGAGAATTAAAAATGCTCCAAGAACAGCAGGATAGATATCAGGAGCTAAGCAGTATAAGAGATAGAACTGCTGAACAAGATGCAGAGTTATTCGAATTAAAACAAGACTTAACAGAGCAATGGTATGAATTAGGAGATGCTTCTAAAAACTTTGGTAATACCTTAAGTCAAATAGTTGGTAAGCAATTAGACAAGTTTGGTGATGGTGGAAGTAAAGTAACAGAAGTTATTTCTGAGATGGAAAATAATATTAACACTTTAGAAATGTCAATGACTGGATTAAGGACAGCCCAAAGTGATGTAACAAATGACATAGAAAAGTATAGAGAAAAACTATCACAGTTAAACCCTAATAATTCTGAACATATTGCAGATATTCAAGAAATAACTCAAAAACTAACTGCTGCTCAGACTAGATATTCTAATATTAACGAGAGTATAGAGACTGCTCAAAGGCTAATAACCAAGTTTAGAACTGAAATAAAACTTCTTCAAGAAGGTTTTGCAGGGTTAACAGAAGAAGAGATATTAACTAATCTAGTAGGAGCTATTGATATTCTTAATGAGTTTACACAAGAATTAAGAGAAGCTAAATTGGAAGTCGATGGAATGAGAAGAAGTCTAGAGGAAGAATTAGATTTTCAAAGCTGGTTATCAGATATAAAAGGAGATACTGGTTTAGAGAGATTAGAAAATGAAATTAAGGTGTACGAAGATTATTTAGGGAATCTTGAAGATATAGCTCAAGAAGTATTTACTTTAGATCCAGCTAACTTAGAAACTAGACAGGAACTCAGTACATTCTTAGAAGAGCAGTTTAATCTAACAGAAGAGCAGTTAGCTGAACAAGATATTGATATTTCTGGAATATATGATGCTTGGGACTCTGGTGAATTTGAGAAACTACAAACAAAAATACTAGATGCAGCAGAAAAATTAATAGGTGATTTCAACAATGTTTTAGAGACTAAAATTGACACTAAAAACTTAGGTGAGAAGTTCTCTGAAGTTATAAATACAGAAGAATTATTTACTAGGTTTGGTAAGTTGGATTTAAGTAATATTGTTGAATTACCAGAAGAAGAAATTAATAATATAGTAAGTATTTATGAAGAATTAAGAGGTAAAGATAATCAACTCTTAAAAATATTTGATACAGACCAGTTAAGTCAATTCTTAAAGATAGGTGCTGCTGCTGAAGAAGTACAGAAAATCAGAGAAGAAAGTGATAGATTAGCACAAAAATGGGATGAATTAATTGAACAAAGTGTAGTATTGAATGAGTTAGCCCTATCCGAAGAAATAAAGGAAGGTCTACCTTCTATGGAGTCTGATTATTTAAGTGAGCAAGAGCAGGCTCTTAAGGATGTAACAACCCAATTAAAACAGTTAGATGAGTGGGAAGAAAAGACTCATGATTTAGATTTAAAAGATAGAATTGTTGCAGTTAGAAAAGAAATTGAAAAAGAGAAGGAAGCTTTAGAAGCAATAACTCAAATTGAAGATACAAGTATAATATCAGATTTAAATGAGTTTGATATAAGTGAAATAACTAACATGGAGCAAGCTGAAAAAGAAATAGATAGGCTAAAGAATGGTCTATCTGATTTTAAAGATACTCTTCAAGAGCTGGGTGTATCAGAAGGTAACTTAGAAAAAACACTTAGTATGCTCGGTCTTGACCAAGAAACAATAGATGAGGTATTTGAAGAAATAAGAAATAAAATTGATAGTCTTGAGAATGCTTGGTACCAATCAATGTCTGACGCTATATCTAGTGCTGTAGAACAATTTACAAGTGATATGAGTGTAGGGGATAAGTTTGGTATTCTACTCAGAGAAGGATTCTCTGCTGCTTTTGATAACTTACCCGAGGAAGAGATCCAATCAAAGCTATCTGACATAGGCTCAAGTATTGGAGATTTCCTTAATTTAGGTGATGGTTTTGGAGATGCCTTTGGAGAGTTTGCTACACAGGTAGGTAAAGTATTTGGACAAGGGGGTAGTGTTGGACGATCTATTGCTACTGGAATTGGTACTGTAATATCAGGAAGCCCCCAGATAGGTCAAGCAATTGGTTCTATAGGTCAGATGATTTTTGGGGGAAAAGAAGGTGTGGAAGCAAAAAATGAGGCACAAGAAATTAATGACCAAATTAAAAATGTACAGGATTCTTTAAGAGACTTTGGTATTTTCTATGACGCTGAATTAGCACAATATACAGATGAAGCAGGATTCTTCCAAGGATTATTTGGGGGAGAAGATTGGGATGTATCTGGACTGAATGCTGCTAAGATGGATTTAGAAGATATGGAAGAGATACTAGGAAGAGTTAAAGAATCAGCTAGTCAACTTTCTAGTGGGATTATGAATCTTTTCTCTGAAAATTTATCTTATAGAGACTTCAGAAGCCAGTTTGATGATACAGTAGGACAGGCTATTCAAGATTCAATCCTTAACAAGTTATGGGAAACACAGGTTATTGAGCAACAAATGAAAAGACTTGGTGGATTACTTGAAGGTGTAGTTAATGATGACATGACTATAAACCAAGAAATGTTAGCACGATTTAGAGAAGAAGTAGATATAGTAGGACAAGAATTAGAACAATACTATGGTATCTACCAACAGATATTAGGTGAAGACTTTGGTGTAGAAATAGGTGGAGTTGAACCAGATGTAACAATGGATAGAAGTTTTAGAGCTGGATCAACATCTAATATTACCTATAATAATACATTTAGTGTTCAAAGTCAAATATTCTTAGGTGATAAAGCTTCTGCTAGAGAGGCAGCTAAGAAATTAGCACCATATATTAGAGAATTTATTGAATCTAAAGCATAAGAGAGGTGATATAAATGATTAAATTACATAAGTATTTCTTTGAGGAGTCAGACTATAATATAAGTGAAAATAGGGTGGGTATTACTCAAAGAAGCAGAAAAGGTAAGATATTTACAGACTATTCTAGTGATGCTTATAAAACATTTAGTATCACAATAGATAATTTAACAGAGAAAGAACATTATAATCTCTTATATATCACCTCTTTAGTTTTTCCAGAAACAGGTGGAGGGCAGGATTTATCCTTCACTGATGTTTTTGGAAATACATATACAGTAACTATCCCAATAAGTGGTTATAATTATTTGCCTAAAGATACAGAAGAGGATTTATGGAGATGGGAATTAACTTTGGAAGAGGTGATTTAATTGGCAAGGTTTTTAGACAGTCCAGAATTTATAGATGCTAGTAAAGAAACAAATAGAAAAGTAGATGTAAGAGTATCAATTGATTGGTTTGATGATGGTACTTTAGAGACAATAGAGTCTGCTAGTGATGAATTTATAAAATTAGATTTAGATAGAACCCTTGAAGGAGACATAGGAACTTCTATAATGGATAAAGGTACATTAGTATTAGATAATTCTAATGATGATTACTCCCCCAAGAGTATTGCTAGTAGATTTAATATAGATTTAGGTAATCAAACATATGAGTTTAATATTATACCTAATAGAACAGTTGTGGTTGAATTATCAATTAATGGGTCTGATTATTATCCTTATTATTATGGAATAATTTCTAATATTGAATCTAACTATGATAATAGTAGAGTATCTATCGATATTGAAGATGAAATGATGATATTACAAAATGAACCTGCAAGAGATCAATTCTTCTTGGAGAAGTCAGTTAAGCAGGTAATTGAGACTCTATTAAAGGACTCTGCTATAGATTTTAATACTAATTTAGTTGATGATATTGATTACATTATTAATTATAACTTTGTAGATAATACCATATTTGAGTCATTGAGATTAATAGCAGAGATGTCATGGGCTAGGTTTTTTGTAACAGATGGAGAATTACACTTCATCGATATACAAAACTTAGATGAGCCTAATCTAACTTTAATAGACACTCTTGAAGATGAAGACTTTCTACAAGATGGATACAGTGAAACTTATGGGGCTGAAGATTTATATAATAAGGCTACTGTAACTTCTAATCCTTATAAAAGAGCAGAAAGAGATATGATATGGACAGGAGCAGAGAAGGAATCTGAGGTATCAGAGACTTATAAAGGTAGTGATATTAATACTAATATATTACAATTAACTTATAGTACTGAGGAAGGGCAAACAAAAAATACTAATAATGTTCCTATAGCAGAAGGAAGTGTAGCTGTAGAGTTTGGTAATACTGTTTATACTCTAGGTAGTGGCATAAGTTCAATAGATTATCTTACAGGAGCTATTACCTTTACTAACTCAACTGAGTACCCATTACCTGATAATAGTCAGCAAGTTAGAGTGAACTATACTTATTATTTATTAACTCTAGCTCCTGCACAGAATGGAGAACCATATGAAAAAGAAATTATCGCTAAACATGAGTTTCCTTCACTAGATATTAGTGATCCAAATGATTATGTGAAATTTGAGCCTGTAACAGGTAGTAAAGAATACACTCCAGGCTCTTATAAAGAGCATTTTAATAATTTAGAGTATGATGATGGTGGTGGAAGTGGAGATGTAGTTAAGTGGAGTAATAAGATAACTCTTGATCCTAATGCTATAAATGTGAGAATAGCAGGTAAATTCGACCATAGTGCTTATGATCATAGGTTCTGTTTTATAGGCTGCTATGGAGGAAAAAGAGCTAACCCTAATTCTAAAGTAGAACTATATGTAAATGGTTCTCTTCACAGTCAAATTTATCAAACTACCAAGTTTGGTTGGTCTACTTTTGACTCTAAAAAGATAGCCGCAGGTATAACAGGTGGAGATGAGATACAATTAAAATTAACTCTTAATAGGGATTGTAATAAATCTTCTGGTATTCAGATAAAAGATGTAGGAGTTAATATTGGTACAGTAACTGTAGAGCAAGAACAAGGTACAGTTGGTAGAGTTGAAATAGACCCAGACTATATGAATGAGAATAGGACTAAACTTATATTCAGAAACTATGGTGAAGATGAAGTAATAATGTACTCTGAATATGAGGGTAAAGAAATAGATAATATATATCTTACAGGCATACCTTTTAAACAGAACAGCCCTATAGAAAAGGTACAAGATAATGATGATGCTGCTAGGTCATTCACACTAAACAGTAATGAATTATCTATTAATAATGATTTAATTTATGATGGTTCTAGAGCACAGAGAACGGCTGACTTTTTAGTAGATTATTATTCAACTCCTAAGAGTGTAATTTCTGTTCCAATTAAAGGTAGACCACACTATGAATTATTAGATAAGATTCATGTAAATAGAGATGAAGCAGATATAGATAATGATTTTTTAATTAACGAGGTATCTGACAGTTTTACAGAAGATGGAGAATGGAATCAAACACTGACTCTTAGACAAGCTAGAACCTCTCAGTGGCAATACACTGATGATGGTGGAGCTAATATAGTAGAGAGAGTTCCAATAGATACTAATGCTCCTCAAGGAAGACCTCCTAGCGTAACTAATCTTAATGTGACTGTAGGTACTTTTGAGAATGAAGATAGATCCTTTCCTTCTCTCAATGTTTCTTTTAATGGTAACAGATTCTCTAGAATTTATACAATATATCTAAAAAGAGGTAATGAAGCTTTTAATGAGGTTGCTAGAGTTTCTGAAGAGAGTTTTAATCTACAGAGACCTATTAAATCAGGTACTTATACAATTAAGGTTCAGGCAGAGAGTTATGATGGTATTAAAGAAGAGTTTAGTACTGCCAGTGAGTATGAATTTTCATATGCAGGTACAGAACCTATTGATAGTAACTCTATTCAATTAACAGAAATTAAGAGTTTACATAAAGATGGTTCTGCAATTAGTTATGTTTTAGCTGAATGGAGTTTTCCAAGTACTAATAACTATGGATACACAAGTGTTTATATAAGAAGATTAATTCCTAATAGTAAATGGGGTGATATTTTTAATCTAAATCAACCTTGGACTCAAATAGATTTAAATAAAAAATGGGGTTATTATTCTGGGTATGATTTTAGGTTATCTCAAAGAACAACTGAAAATTATATAGAAACTGAGGTTCTTCCAGAGGGTGATTATGAGTTTAAATTTGTAGCAGAGGATAGATACGGGGAGAGTCAAGATTTTGAGTCAGCTCCTACTAAACAAATAACTATTGAAGGTAAAACAGCGCCCCCTTCTGATGTAAATATTAAAAAGTCACAATTTAATAGGAGTATAATATTAGAGTGGAGTAATGTAATAGATATTGACTTAGAAGGGTATGAAGTTAGAACTGATGCTAATTTTGGTTTTGATGATAATAATTTAATCTATAAAGGCAAGTCTAATAGATTAGAGTTAACTGATTTTCCTTTAGATGGATATGCAGGAGAGGTTAGAAGTTATACTTTCTATATTAAAGCTTATAATAGAAGTGGTATTTACTCTACTAATCCAGAAGAAGTAACGGTTAGTAATTCAGCTCCTAACCCTCCTACTTTAGATATAACAGAGTTTTTTGAGAGTCTATGGGTAGAAGTTAATCCTCCTAGTGATTCAGATATTGAAGGGTTTGAAATAGAAGTAACTGAAGAGGGTGGAAGTCCAGAAGTATTTGATATAGCTATTGGTGAAAGATTAACCTACTCAGCAAGTGTGAGAAGCTCATATACAGTACGAGCAAGAAGTTATGATGTAATAGGTTCAGGTAGTTGGTCTATCTCTTATAACGCCTCTACAAAGGATATAGACAGCGTTACACAGTATGCAAGTGCTATGAGACCTGCCGTGATTGTAAGTAGTCTACCTACATTGCCTAACAATGATTATCCAGAAGGTACTTATGTAACTAAGATAACTAAAGATATTGAAGGTAATGTAGATACCGTGGAATTATATAAAAATGAACTTGATAGTTGGACTAGTTTAAGCAGTCCAGAATTTGAAGAAGGTATGGCTATCTTCCCTAGAGTATTAGCTGGTACAATTCAAGCAGGAGCTATTAGTACTGATGAACTAGCAGCAAACGCAATCACAGCTGAAAAAGTAGGTACTAATGAGATAATTACTGATACAGCCAATATAGCAAATGCAGTTATTGATAGTGCTTCTATAATTGACCTTGATGCAGATAAAGTAACTGTTGGAGGTACAAATACTAATCTTTCTGGAGTATTAAATGATGATTTCCAGAGTCAATATAACCAGCTTTATAAGAGGTATCAAAAGTTATTAAGTAGTGATTATTTAGCTGAGCCTTCTTATACTTGGAGTGGGTTTTTTGACTTAAATTCTTCTTGGAATAGCCAAATAGATACCACCCTAGCATGGAATCAATTAAAATTACAAGATTTATGGGAGAAATATGATAGTGAATATAGTAATCTCCAGACTAAATTAGCTAATAAAACAACTATTCAATCAGATTATGATAACTACTACTCAGCAGCTGAAAATTTAATAGATTATATGCAAGAATTAGAGAATGATTTATCAAGAGTTCCTTTAGAGAAATTAGGTATTGAAGAGTATGCTAAACAAGGTCAAACTATTGTTGAAGGTGGTTATTTACAAACTATATTAATAAGTGCTGATAGGATAGACACAGGAACACTTAATGCTGGAAATGTAACAATTTCCTCTGATGATGGAACTACATTTAATTTACAAGGAAACGATTTAACAATTGACACTAATCAATTTAGTTTAGATAGTGCAGGGAATGCTGAGTTTGGGGGAAATTTAAATGCAGCTGGAGGCACATTTACTGGCGACTTATCAGCTGCTAGGGGGACATTTACAGGAAGCCTTGACGCTGTTAGTGGTAGCTTTTCAGATGGTAATGTTGATATTAATAGTGATGGAATTCAAATAACAGATGGTGGTTTAACTGTTTCTAATTCTTTGGGCGATACTATAATCGATGGTACAAGTAATATGTTTAAAATACACCAAACTGGAACAGCATATTGTGGGGCTAATTCTAGAGTAAATATACCTTTTCCTGATTTAGGTTATAGGCCTTCATTTATGGGATTTTATTTAAGTGGAAACAATGTTTTTCCTACTCCTATAGTGGCAGGAATACAATTTATTGCTGTGGTTGTAACAAGCAGGACTAATATACAATTAAGAAATGATACAGACACAGGGTACAACTTCAGATATTATATCTTAAAAGAGGAGTCGATTTAAATGATTGTTATTTATAATAATATTGGCAAAATAATTTACACAATTGAAAATAAATACACTTTCAATGGAAATAATTTAGCGGAAAACCAAAATTTATTAATAACTGATAATAAAAAAATAAAAATTAATACCCATTATGTAAAAAATAACACCCCTAAATTAAAAAAACAATTAAATTTAAGTGTTAATTCTAAAAGAATAAATGCAGGCTCTATACTAGAATTAACTTTAGAAAGTGAAATTGCAGATACAGAAATCAAAATGAAAATCAATGATATAGAATTTACTGTAACTATCAAAAATAATCAAGGCAGCAAAGAGATTGAGTTACAAGAACCTGATATTTATCAAATTAGTTGCATAGATCACAGATTTATTAATCAGCCAGTAACAGTTGAGGTGGTTTGATGGGAAAATACAAAGGCGAAGAAAAAGGCAGCAAGCTAGTAATAAAAAAATCATTAGAAAAATTAGCAAATGATAATAATGAGCTATCTAAAGAATTGGATTATATAACAAAAGAGGAAATAATAGATGCAATCAAAAAAATAGCAAATGAGGTTGGTGTCGAAGTAAGTTTCACTTATGACAATAAAAAACACAAATTATAGAGGTGATAACTTGACAAAAGAAGAACTGCAAAAACATTTGAACAGAATTGAAAAAGAAACCGCAAGACTTGAAGGACAGATAAAAAGATAGAGGAGTGATATATGTGGACACAGATAAATATGTAGAGATTTTAGGGGAGCAAATAGATAAATTAGGCTGTCAAATATCAGATGTAAAAGATGAAGTACAGCTTATGAAGGAAGTTTTAAATAATGGTATAGTATCAGCTACTTATGAGAATACTGAAACTATTAAAAAGCTAGCAACTAAAATAGATAATGTGGAAAACAAAGTTAAAGTAGATGAGTCCTATTCAGAAGGTAAAATAAAAACCTGGAAGATAGTATTAGCAACTTTAATATTAGGAGGTAATTTTCTATTAGGATTAGTCACAGCTGCTAGCTATATAGGTATAATTTAAGGAGTGATAAAATGAAGATAGCAATAATGTTAGGACATGGTAAAAATCGAGAAGGAGCTGTTGATAAAAAAGGTGATGATGATATTTATGAAGACAAGTTTTACACACTAGAGAGTGTATTAGTTAGAGAGTTTGGATTAAAGTTAACTGCTAAACTTATGAAAAAGCATGAAGTCTTATTAATTAGACCTAATGATGAGTATGTAACTTTGTCTGATAGGTGTGAGCAAGCAAATGAGTATGGTGCTGATATAGTGATCTCTTTGCACGCTAATGCTTCTGCTAACAGTAAAGCTAATGGAATAGAAACATTACACTTCCCAGATAGCAGAGAAGGTATCAGATTAGCTTCTAAGGTACAGAATAGACTCATACACAGGAGTAAAGCAAGCGATAGAGGTATAAAGCCTAGAGGTGACTTGTATGTCTTAAAAAGCGTCTTAGCCCCTGCTATACTGGTTGAGTTAGGATTTATTACTAATCCTCAAGAGGAAGCTAAGTTACATAATCCTAAGTATCAAGAACAGTTAATAAAAGCTATTGAGGAAGGTGTTGATAAGTATGAAAAATCTAGATAAGAAAGAAAAAGATATGGAATTTATTATGACCTATCTGATTGCCTTTGTTTGCTTAGGTATTGGACTTGCTGGTTTTATTATGAATACAGTTGATCCATTAATATATGTCTCATTAGCAGCCTTTCTATCAACAGAAAGAGACATATTAGATTTTTTTAAAAGAGTAAGGAAGTGATAGTATGAAGAAATGGCATTGGTATTTAATTGGCTTAGCTGTTGTTTTAATTGCTCTATTTATCTTCGGTTGGAAAGCAGCATCTATTTTAGGTGTAGGAATTGGTGGTTATGAAATCTTACAAAAGAAGAATAAGAAATCTGCCAAGAAAGAAGAAAAAGTAGCTGAAGAAATTAAAGAAGAAACTAAAGATAACGAAGATAAAGCTGAGCAATTGAATAAAGAGAATGAAAAAGTAAAAGAAGATGTGGAAGATATTATTAATAAACAAGATAAATTAAATAAAGAAAAACAGGAATTGGATAAGGAATTTAATAAATATTTTAAAGGAGAGGATAAATAATGGTTTATAGCTTAGTACCAAACGCAAACAACACGGTAGGAAGCGATTTAACAGCAATGTATGATAATTTTGTAGCTTTAGAAAGTGCACAAATAGTAGATAGCGGGTCAACAGCAGATGGTGATTATTGGAGGTTTGAAGATGGGTTGCAGATATGTACAAATTTTATTAATGATTTTTTATTAGAAACAAATGATTTAAAGGGAGGCATTTATAGAAGCTCAGTAATAGCTTGGAATTTTCCAATGGCATTTAATAGCCAATCTGAAATATATTTTAATGTTAATTTTTCAACTACATCAAGTGGTCAGTGGGTTGGTGTTTCTTATCCAAAATCAAACACCGAAGGAACGTGGCAGGGTTATTCTAACCAAAGTGCGAGCCAAAATCAGGGTTCAGTTGTTTATTTCGCAATAGGCAGGTGGAAATAATGAAAATAATATATACATTAAGAGGTAATAATTACAATGATGATATAGAGTATGATTTTAATGGTGAAATTATCACAGCAAAATATAAACACAACGCAAAACTAAAACCACGCTTAGAGAAAAAACTAAACCGCCTTGAAAATGAATTATCTGAAACTGAAACTAAATTATCAATGGCAACTGAAGCAGATAAAAAACAAGCACTTCAAACAGCTGTTAGCAAGTTAAAAAATAACATTTCTCAGATTGAAACTAAAATATCTAACCTTGATATGACAGTAGAAGAAGACACAGCAGACCTCTCAATTGTCGAAGAAGGCGACAGATTAGAGAGTGTAGAAAGTACACTACCTATCACACCTATTGTCGATGTAAAACGCGAGAACGGTGAATTATATGTTAAATTAGCGCATATGGCTTTGCCCAATGATGAGAGAAAAGAAAGATTTGGGGCAGAGAAAAGATGGATAGACAACGAAACATATGTTGAGTATGCTCCTTATCGAGTAAATGTTATGGAATATGAGGTGGTATAATGCAAATTAACTTGACAAAAGCAAATAAAGTTACATTAGAGAAAGAAATTAACGAACTAAAATCACATTTATCAACAGCCGAGCGTGAATTAAAAAAACTTGGCGATGATATGAAAATGGCAGACCTTTTTGAAGACACAGCAGAAAAAGAAACTATTCGCACAACGCGAGATAATTTACTTAATGAAATAACTGAACTAGAAAACCAATTATCTACAAAGGAGGCAGAATATGAAGCGCTGTCCTAGATGTAGAAAGTGGAATGATGAAGAAGCAACAGAATGTAATCGCTGTGGTAAAAGTTTAAAGGAGTGATAAAATGAGAAGAATATTAATCTTTGCTTTAGTTTTAATATTTATCTTCACTCCTTATGTTGTTTCTGCTCAAGAGAAAGAGTTAGATATACCAGATACTTATGAGGAAGTAGTAAAACAGTATAAGGATATGGCACGGATAGCACAGAAGTATAAAGAGCTATATGAAGAGTCTGATAGTAACTTCCAAGAATTACAGGTAGAGTATGAGAAGACACAAGATAATTTAAACAGAATGGAAGAGCTTTATGAAAACCAACAATTACAGACAGAGAAAGCTTTAGACTCTAATGCAAGATTACAAGATTTTATAGAAACTCAAAGTGAGATTATAGATGGACTATTAAATAAAAAAGATATATCTATTAATACAGGCGTAGGAGTGAATTTAGCAAACCCAGAAGAGAGTTTAATAATGTTAGGATTTGAGATAGGTTTATAGAAGTTCTTTAGTATTGAGAGACGAAGGTATTACAGTTAACTTACCAGATGAATATAATGTATCTTTAATAGTTTATGCAGAAACAGCAGGGGATGCTGAGTTTATATTCAAGGTAAATGAAAATAGGTAAAAGAAAAACCTCTCTTTAATTAGAGAGGTCTTTTTTATATATCACTATATCACCATACTTTTCAAATAAGTCCATAATCATTAATATTAAAGATATTGCACCAAAAACTAACGCAAAAAAAGCGAATCCTAAATCTCTGACTAAGATTCTTTTAGACTTTTTAAATTCCTTTACTAATGAATAAATAGCTGCTATTAACCCACAAATAGACCAACCTATTAGGTATATCATTATTCCTCCCCTACTATCCTGTCAATTAAACCATATTCTAATGCTTCATCAGCAGATAAGTATCTATCTCTTTTTAAATCCTCTCTAACCTTCTCTATACTATTATCAGTTTCAAAAGCTAATAATTCAACAAACTTTTTATTTAATCTTTCATCTTCTTTAAGTACAATACTATTATCTACGTGTGATCCTCTTCCAATAGAATGTTGTAATCCATGTATCATAAATCTAGCATTAGGAAAAGCAACCCTTTCACCAGAACCACAAGCTGTAATTAATGTTCCTCCGCTCATTGCTGTACCTGATACTACTGTATGTATAGGAGTTTGTTCAAACTTAATATAATCATATAAAGCTATCGTAGCATCGTATGTTCCACCATAAGTGAATAAGTATAGTGTAACAGCATCTCTTGGTTCTACTGTAATAACCTCATCTAATAAGTCTATTAGCTGCATAACATCAAACTCGTTAAGTGTTCCCGTATATCTTATTGTTCTAGTAGCTTCATTATATAATATTTCTGCTCTATCTTCCATTTAACCACTCCTCAGTGTCCTGTATTTCCATTCTAAGAGCCTTACTTGATTAGCATACCTATGATACCTTTAAAAGAATAAAACCTTTATATAGTCATCCTCAGTCTTCTTAGAAGTACTTATGTGTATTATCTATTGCATAGCTTGTAGTACTTCACTTTTCATATCGTATCCACAATTAGTACATTCAATAGCAAATAACATCTTACCATTCTTAATAATTTTCGGCTCCATTTCAACTTCACATTTGGGACATTCAACAACTTCTTTTTCTTTACTCATAAATTAATCCTCCTTAATAATATAGAGAGGTGAATTAACACCCCTCTATTACTTGGTAGTACTACCTTATTTGTGATTGCAGTAGTCTGGTCGGCGTACCCAGAATCTCTTTCCAGAACCTTATTCCTTAGCCTGTCAAACACAGGCAAGAGATGTCCTTAGCATTTATAACTCGTCAGTTTTAGGATAAGGTAGTGATGGTTGCCTGTTCCATCCTCTACTGCTGATAGTTTTACTTCCGTCATTTACAGAAGAGTAATGATTATCTCTCCCACCAGCTTAGTGGTTACGAGTAATCTCCCACACTTTTAGTGGTAACATAACTCCTTCGCTTAACTCAATACCATAATGAGCCTGTATCAGAGTTATTTAATTTCTCTTTTCTCATATAATGCTGCACTACAATGTACACAAAACTCTGTACCTGACCAATTCTCATGTCCACAATCTTTACATTTCATTAACAATCACTCCTTATTCTTTTATAATCTTATAAGTGAAATCCATACTTTGCCAGCTTCATCCAGTTGTCTTCTTTAATTTCATTTAGCTTCTTATAGTTTATCATATTATATACTTATAGCTGAGTATAAGTTTTATAATCACCTCCTCTCAGTTATTTTAAATTGAGGTACTATTTTTTGCCAAGTCTTTGGGTTATGCACACCTTCTTTTATACTTAGTAAACCTATTAATCTGCCTTTAGATATATAAAAAACTGTAGTATCTTGATCAAACCCTTCAACATAGTCAGTATTTATTATTATATTTTCTACTTCTTTCTTTAAATCATTGAGCTCTTCTTCTATACTTTCCTTCTTAGCTAACTCTTCTTTCATTCTTTCATACTTTCTTAAAGACATTGTAATTTTTGGAATAATATAACCTCCTCTCAAAGGCTCATATTTACATTCTAAGAGGAGTATAAGAAAGGTAAGGGTTTTATACCTTAAACCTCTCTACTCCTTCATATGGTGCCTTTATGTGTCTGTAGAGCCAAATCCTTTGGTTCCTCTCATAGTCTCGAACTGTTCAATATCATTTACTATATTAGGTTCTATCTGATAGGCATCTACAAATACAGCTTGAGTAATTGCATTGGAATAGTCTATTGTATAAGCTTCTTCTTCAGACCAATCCTCTGGATACTTGGCTATAATAACAGGTTTTTCTTTTGTATTATAGACTGCTACATGCCATTCTCCTAAATAGGATGAATCGACAAGCCCTGCTGATACTTTAATTCCTTTTGATCCTAAGCCACTTCTCTCTTTAAAGATAACACCATACTCTTCTGAGAAGTTACTTTTTATTCCTGTCGGTACTAGTTTTGTTTCTCCAGGTTTAATTTCTATGTAGTCTTCATCAAATGCTGGAAACACATCATATCCTATATCACCACTATGTGCTCTGTATGGACAAATTGCATCCTCATGACATAGTTCAAAGTTTACTTTTATCATTTAACAC
>Ga0247721_100102_pt1 | contig 39132 bp, 34 predicted proteins | sample MSEWel2017_08_16_FD_189089 | JGI IMG/M metagenome (GOLD analysis project Ga0247721, IMG submission 189089) | Subsurface sediment microbial communities from gas well in West Virginia, United States - MSEEL Well Study Marcellus 3H_2017_08_16 | ecosystem: Environmental > Terrestrial > Deep...
ACAGCCTAAAGTCGAAGTCATATTGGACTACTAGAAATAGATTGTCCTCTAATCATTCGACAACCTCGTAAGTTTCTTTAAGGAATCCTCGTTCGTGAGTTTCACGAACGGGCGGGGAGGATGTCAATATATTCTACTGCTTGTTTACTCTTGCTCTGCAGGTCATCAATCAAATTTCCTATACTAAAAGTTGATTCCTTTACATTTGTCGCCAATTCTCTAATCTCGTCAGCAACTACAGCAAAGCCTTGACCTTTAGTTCCAGCTCTAGCTGCTTCTATTGATGCATTTAATGCAAGAATATTTGTTTGTTCTGCAATATCATCGATAGTTTGGATAACTTCACTTATCTTTTTACACTTTGTATTTAAATTATCTATAATGCTATTTAAATTTGTAGTAGTGCCATCTATTTCCACCATTCCATTCATAATTGTATTAGCTTTATCCATTCCCTCTGACGCTAAACTATCAGTCTCTGTAGTTAATTCAGTAGACATATTAATCTGTCTCGCTGTTTCTTCAACAGAATTATCAATTTCTTGCATTAGATCAAAATTATCTTCAAGATTGACCGCTTGTACCTGAACTGTTTCTGCCACTTCCTCAGAAATTGAACTTAATTGTTCACTAGCATCATTAACTTGACTCGATTCATGATGGATTTTATTGACTAGCTTTCTTAAATGTTCAGTCATCCAATTAAATCTATTAGCTAATTCTTCAAGTTCATCTCTACTATTCACTTCAATATATGTAGTCAAATCTCCATCGGCTATCTTTCTTGCACCATTAATGATTCTTTTGATAGGAGTAGTAATAATACGAGTAACTATCACCCCTAATAATAGTGCTACAATTCCCATTGTAATTAATTCACTAATCTTTCGATTCTCTTTCATCATTTTCATAACTGCGGTTTGAATATTATCATTACTCATTTTATCAATATTTCTTAAACCTTTATGCACATCCTGTAACTGAGTCATTACTTGATTAATCTGATGTATATTCTCATTAGCATAATAAACTATACCACCTAAGACGAAAATAACTATTATTGAACAAGCCAATAGTTTAGCCATCAAATTAATTTTTATCTTTTTCATTTTTATCTCCTCCTGAGGATATTAAGTTAATTAAATTATAAGACATAAGTTTGAAAATATTATGAAGTATACTAATATAATAACTGATATCTTTAAGTTACATTTAATCACTGTATCTTTTCCTCATTTATACCAATCCCGGGAATACAGGGGTAATATTAATTATTATAACACCTTATACCATGATTTGTCAACAAGCTAAAGATTTAAGTTCTCAATTAATTTCTTTAAAAGTTCTGCTGAATTTATAAGACCATCTTTTTCTTGAGATGATAGTTTGGGAGTGAGTGTACTCCTAATCCCTTCTTTATTGATAATAATTGGTAAACTTAAATATAGGTCATTTAAACCATACTCCCCTTGCATTAATGTGGAAAGAGTAAGAATTGAATTTTCATCTCTAAGAATACTTTCTACAATTCTTCTTACAGCCAGAGCAATTGCATAATAAGTTGCTTCTTTCTTTTCTATAATCTCATATGCTGACTCTTTAACTTTACTAGCAATTGAACCTTTAGCTTCCCAATTACACTTATCACCACAATCTTCACAGAATTGATCAAAGGATATACCAGAAATATTAGTTACACTCCAGACGGCAACTTCACTATCACCATGTTCTCCAATAATATAACCGTGGATATTTCTAGCATCTATATTACAATGTTGACTTAAAATATACCGAAAACGGGAACTATCAAGAGTTGTACCTGAACCAATTACTCGCTTTGGTGGTAACCCTGATATTTTCCAAGTTATATAGGATAAGATGTCAACCGGATTAGTAACTACTAATAATAGAGTATCATCACTAATGTTTTTTGTTATTTTAGGGATCATATCTTTAAATATATCCACATTCCGTTTAACTAAATCTAATCTTGTCTCATCAGGCTTTTGATTAGCACCGGCTGTTATGATTACAATATCAGCATTCTGACAACCTGAATAATCTCCAGTTGTAATCTCAACCGGTCGCACAAATGAAGCACCATGTCGCAAATCCATTGCTTCCCCTTCTGCTTTATCTTTATTGATATCTATTAGAACTATCTCTGAAACTAAACCACCTAACATTAATGTATAAGCTATTGTTGACCCTACAAATCCAACCCCGACTATTGCTACTTTATTTCCTTCTTCTTTTATTTTCAATATTATATCCTCCCTTAATCTGATTATAAACTACTATTATCATTATCTCTTCTAATAAAAACTATTCAATAATCAAAATACAGGAGAATTTCCTGGGAAAACTCTTTTTTCGTCAATAAAATAAAGATTAGTATTTATAATCGCCTTAAAAGAAAAAAAGACCACCAATCTTGGCAGTCTTTTTTAATATAATTTAGTTATTAACATTTAATAAGATTTGGTTGTGATTATTAATTAAAATCTCCTCTTATAAGCATCTGGCATCTACATACCTCAAAATTATTCTACTTTATTCAAACCATTTATTATAAATTTCATCGTAAGTACCATTCTCTTTTAACTTAGTAATTGCACCATTAATCTCTTTCTCTAATTTATCATCACCTTCTCTAACAGCTATGCCATAATTTTCATCAGTAAATGGTTTGCCAACTATCTTGACATCTGGATTTTCCATAATATAAGCTGCTGTTACCGGCAAGTCATTAACTACAGCGTCAATTCGACCGTTCTTTAATTCAATATATGCTTGAGTCATCTTTTCATATCTCTTAATCTCTTTTAAATTCTCCATTTCTGAAGCCTTTAAATCACCAGTAGTTCCTAACTGCACACCAACTACCTTGCCTGTTAAATCTTCTGGACTTTTAATGCTATCATCGTTATCCATAACTGCAATTACCTGACCAGCATTAAAATAAGGTTGGGTAAAGTCTACTGCTTTCTCTCTTTTCTCAGTAATCGTCATCGCAGAAACGACCACATCATACTTCTTAGACTTTAAACTTGGAATTAAGCCATCAAAAGCTGTATCTACAAACTCTACTTTTAGCCCTAATTCCTTTCCTACTGCTTTCATAATCTCAACATCAAAACCTACGATTTTACCATCTTGATCAATATATTCAAATGGCTTATAATCAGCAGAAGTCCCAACTACTATCTTTCCTTTTGCTGTTATTTGATCAAATGTTGTTTTTGCCTTTCCTTGCTTGTCATTACCACCACTATTACTACAACCCATTACTCCTACAACTAAAATTAATCCTAATAATACTACTAAAAATCGCTTCATTCCTTTATTCACCTTGAATACCTCCTAATTTATTTAAGATAACATATATAAGTAACTTAACCGATTATAATTATACAGCAAAAAATATAATTATGCAATGGTTTTTATAAAAATAAATCTTTAAAATAACAAAAACGATAATCTTCACTAATAGAAGATTGACCTCCACCTTAATCTTACCCAATATTCACAATCACGTATTACACCTTACCATATTTTAACTCTGCTATCTACTATCCAACTAGTTTAAGTAATTTTTCTAGTTATTAAACTAACCCTAAACAGAAATAATAAACAAAAAGCAAGTAAAATAGGAGGTATTAATCTATGTTTAAACAGATAGAACAACATATGAAGTTTGGTGGCATGAAAGTTAAAAATGAAGTTCCAATCGAAGAAATTAACGATTTTATCTTAAGCTTACCAGATGAGAAGCGAGATAGTTGGGCAGAGGTGACTCAGATTTTAGAAGATAAAGGGATGATTAGTATGGAGGGTGGAAATGAGTATAGTACGATTGATGATGAGTTATTAGATGCACAGGTGGAAGAGAATCGGAGGATTTAAAGTTAGAATAATTAAGAGTCGCTATAGAAGTATATTGACTAGAGATTATCCATAATTTCAATTTCCTATACAATTAGAAAGCCTCACGACTACTCCAGTAATCGTAAGGCTTTCTAAATTTAATTATAATAATTCCCTTTAGGAATAACTAGCCAACAGATAATATAAGCAATTAAACCTGATCCAGCGCCGATAAATAATAGAATCCAAAGTAACCTTATTATCGTAGAATCAACATCAAAATATTCAGCAATCCCACCGCAAATACCAGCAACCATTTTATCAGTATTAGACCGATATAATTTTTGTCTCATATCTTTTTATCCTCCACTTCTTAGCTTAAAGCTTCATTATTATTTATATTCAAGAAAATGAAGTAAGTTCCTCTTTATTATTCTAACCAATTGAAGAATATTGAAAAATTATGAAATAACTAATTCTTTCTATTCATAACTCAAAGCATCTACTGGATCTAAAGCTGCTGCTTTCATGGCAGGATAGATACCAAAGAAGATACCGATCAAAAGTGAAAAACTAAAGGCTACTATCACTGATAAATTAGAAACGACAAAAGGCCAGCCTGCAAACTGAGCAATAAGGTAAGCGCCTATATACCCTAAGCCAATTCCTAATACTCCTCCGATGCCGCTTAAAGCTAATGATTCAATTAGAAATTGAGTTAGTATATCTTTCTTCTTGGCTCCTAATGCTTTACGAATTCCTACTTCTTTAGTTCTTTCGGTGACTGATACTAACATAATATTCATGATTCCAATACCACCTACTAATAATGAAATGGCAGCTATCCCTCCTAACATTAGAGTCATCGAATTAGTAACATCATTGATAGTATCTAGAATCTGATCTTGGCTCATAATATGAAACCCATCTTTGTCTCCTATAGCCTTAATTAAGAAGTATTCGATTTGATCTACTGCCTCTGAGGCTACTTCAGATGACCTAGCTTGAGCTGTAAACCCACTGACATAATTACTGTTAGCTAGCTTGTTCATATAAGTAGTACTAGGAATATAAGCTTGGCTATTTAAATCACCTACTGGTCCACCGGTACTTTTATCTTCCATGACCCCTACTACTGTAAATAATAGAGTACGATTTTGATAATTAAATTTAATGCTTTTCCCTAATGGATTACTGTCCGGAGATAATTCATTAACTAATTCAGAACCTAAGACTATGATATTATTAGCTTCTTTAAGATCATCTGGACCAATGAACTTTCCTTGTCGTGGGTAATAATCATAGATTTCTTGATAAGCTGCTTCTGTTCCTACTACTGTCGCCTGTATATTATTTTCTCCTTTAATTAGTAATCCGCTTCCTTGGTTATTAGGGAGCACAACTTTAACATCTGGGCAACTCTTCTCAATATACTCTGCCATTTCTAAAGTAAATACATTAGTAGCTGTAGAGCTTACTCCACTTCTACTCCATCTATATCCGCGCCTGATATTAATTAAATTAGAACCTAAATTAGATATTTTAGCTGTAATCCGCTGTTGAGTTCCGGTACCTATAGAAACAATAGCAATTACTGCTCCTACTCCAATGATAATTCCTAGCATGGATAAGAATGTTCTTAATTTATTAGCTTTTAAACTATTAAGCGCAATAATTATTATTTCAAAGATCATGCTACCACCTCATCTTCGACTAGCTCACCGTCAAGAAGATGTAAGATTCGTTTAGCACTATGACCTACTTTTTTGGAATGAGTAACGAGAACAATAGTATGCCCCTGTTCATTTAAGTCATGAAAGATATCAATAATTTCATTCTCAGTTTCCGAATCGAGGTTCCCAGTTGGCTCATCGGCCAAAATTAATGAAGGGTTATTAGCTAATGCCCGAGCAATAGCAACTCGCTGTTTTTGACCACCTGACACCTCATTGGGATAATGATCTAATCTATGTCCTAATCCTACTTTTTCTAATACATCTTTAGCTCTAATTCTTCTCTCTTTTCGACCTACTCCTGCATAAATTAACGGTACCTCTACATTATGCAATATTGATCTTCTAGGTAATAAATTAAATTGTTGAAATACAAAGCCAATTCTTTTATTACGAATCACTGCTAATTGGTTCTCATCTGCTAGACTAACATCTTCATTGTCTAATAAATATTGTCCCGAAGTTGGCTGATCTAGACAACCAATTAGATGCATCAAAGTCGATTTCCCAGATCCAGAGGGTCCCATAATTGCTACCATTTCTCCGTCTTTGATTGTAAAAGAGACTTCTTTTAAAGCTTTAACTGCTATCTCTTTACCATCATTATATACTTTACTTAAGTCTTTGACTTCTAGCATTAATGGCCTCCTCCTCTCATCATTCTAGGATCTCCGTCTCCTTGTTGTGAATTTTGGGCTCTATTAGCAAACATATAAGTATTAATTAAAATCTTATCTCCAGCCTGTAATCCTTCTTTAATTACAACATTTCTTCCGCTAGAAACACCTATCTTTACGTTGACCGGCGTTGGTTTGCCTTTAACTATCTTGACCGCCTTAGTCTTGCCTTTTTCATTATAAACAGCAGTGATTGGAATTATTAATTGCTCTTTAATCTGTTCTACTATTATCTCTACCTCTGCTGAAAAACCAGGTTTAATAAATTTAGGTTTCTCTTTAATAGCAACCATAACCGGAAGAGTTACCACTCCACTATTCATCTCTGCATTAGCTCCAATATCTACTACTTCTCCTTTCAATTCTTGATTCGGTAAGGCCTCCATTGTAATTCGAGCCGGTTGTCCTAACTCTAGTTGTCGGCTATCACTCTCATCAACACTGACTTCAACTTGGTAAGCGCTATTATCGATTAACTTAGCTACCGTTTTATCCTGATCCTGAGCCGTATAACTCCCTTCTTCAATTGAAATCTCATTAATTATACCTGCAAAAGGAGCTTTTAACTTAGTCTCATCTAATCTATCTTTAGCTATCTTTAAATTCAACTTTGCTTCTTTAATTTTAGATTCTGTACCGCTAATTAATGCCGTTTCATAACTATTTTTAGCTTTAATATAGTTTAATCGTTGCTCATCATTCTCAATTTCCATTAATACTTGACCTTTTTCTACGCTTGCTCCTTCTTCAATATTAATTGATTTAACAGTTCCATTTGTCTTAAAGTATAAATCTTGACTCTCAATCGGCTCTACAGTACCACTAACAGATATCATCTTCTCTAAACTATCTCTTTTAACAGTCATAATCATATTGGAACGAATATCTTTTTGTGTCAATGGCTTACTAACAGTAGAAGATTGCTGTTTAATGAACTTATTCCAACCAAAGAAACCTAATCCTATAACTAATATTATTGCTAAACCAATACCGACCCATTTCTTCACATTACTTCCCTCCCCAAAATTCTTTGCTACCTATATAGTCAATTAATTCTAATTTGCTCAGTAGTAATTTATTCTTTGCTTCTTTTAAATTAATCTTGGCTTCTTGTAAAGCTAATTCTTTTTTATGAAATTCAATTTGAGTAATTAATCCTCTCTCTAATTGTTTCTTAGCTATCTTCTTACCCAACTTAGCCTTCTCTAACCGCAATTCTTTACCTTCCAGATTATTTTGGTTAGCTTCTATTTGGTTTACTAATTTATCTATCTCAAGTTTTAAACCTTTAACTATATCTTGATATTCTCTATTTGTAATCTCTATCTGTTCATTTAAGTCTTTGGTTACTAATTCTTGTTGCCCGCTATCAAAGATATTATACGAAAGGTTAATTCCAGCACTCCATTCTTGATTAAGAGAATTATAATTGCCATTTAGATTAATATCCGGCTTATCTTCAAGCTTACTCCAATGCAATTCATACTCTACTTTCTTCTTGCTTAATTTATTCTTTAATAACTTAACACTATTATCCATAGCTAACTCGATTAACCTTGGCTTATCATTCAATTTAATAGAGGATGAATTTATAATTGCTTCTAATTGAGCCAAGTAATCTGAACTAGCATTTAACTTTAAACTCTGTTCGTTAGTAAGACCTAATTGATTACTTAAAGCTTTCTTAGCCTGTTGATAATTATTTTTTGCATTCTTTAATTGATATTGAGCCTCTTTTAAATTAGCTTTAGCACTTAGAAGTTCTAGCTCACCGGCTTCTCCTACCTTCTTTTGAGCCATAACTTCATCTAGCTCTTTTTGAGCTATCTTATATCTTTCATTAGCCAAACCATATCTCTCTTTTAACCTAAGCAGATTAAGATAAGCTTCGGTCCAATCAATTATCTTACTGTTCTTTTCATCCTTTAATGCTGCCCGAGCCTCTTTTAGATCCAGCTTTCGCTTAATATAATTCTGTTCTGCATTAATTGGTAACCGTGGATAAATATTTTGATCAACATTTAATTGAAATTCAGCATCATTAATTGAATCTGCAGATAAGTTATCGTTTCTAGAGTAAACCTCAGACCTTAAAGATAGCCCTGACCAATAATCCTTAGTGGCTGATAGGGAAATATCCAATTCTTGAAAATTATTATCTTCTCCATCAGATGAACTATCAATATCAGATATCTTATCAGTATCAAAATTATTAACCTGAGTCTTAATAGTAGTGTCTAACTGCCAGTCAGAACCAGCTTTAACCTCTTTAAGTCCTCGCTTTAATTGATTAAGGTTTTGTTTCATCTTCATTATCTCTATATTATGTTTTAGCCCCCAATGCACTCCTTCTTCAAAAGTCATTTCTTGAGCTAAAGCTGAATTAGAAAATAATAATATAGCAAATAATATTACTAACATAACTAATAGTCTACCTCTGGGTAAGGTCATTAATTAATCCCTCCACTTCCAACTCCATATTAGACTTTAACTCCAAATATTTTTTGTAATAATCAATTATTACTGATTGATAATTCTGCTTAGCCTCTAATAATTGAACTTCCGATGCTAACACTTCTTCTTGTGATGCTAAACCATTCTCTTCTTTCTTCGTTATCATATTATGATTTTCTTTAACTCTATTAAGGTCTTCTTGTCGCAAACTAAGTTTATTGATAGCTTGTTTAAAATTATAATAGCTCTCGTAAAATGATTTCCTTATATCTTCTTCCAACTCTTCTTTCTTTAGTTTAGCAATTTGCAAATTATTCTTTGCTTTTTCTAAATCAAGTCGGGAAGTTAATGACTGCTGAGCCTTAATTAATCCTTGTTTAGCAACTTTAATCTGCATTGCTTCTATCTTTAACTTACTATTATTCTCAAAACCGACATTTAAAACTTCATCTTCAGTAATCTGCCATAACTGAGGTTCTTCTAACCTTTTTAAATTTAAACTTTGCTGTTGATTCTGATTAATTATAAATCTAAGTTCCCGTATAGCTTCCGAATAATTATCCTTAGACTCCTCAAAGTTAGCTTTAGCATCATGATACGCATTTGTCTGCTCTATTAAGTCTAAATTATTCTTATGTCCTTTTGCGAATTGAGCTTTAGTCTTATCTAATCTAAGCTTCTCTAACTCTAATTTCTTTCTTTTGATCTTCACATTCTTTTCAGCTAATACTACTTCAGCATAATCAGTTAATACTTCTTTAATTAATTGAACTTGATCTTGATAATACTGATTTTGAGCCTGCATCAAATTCAATTTAGTCCTCATTTCAGAGTAATTGGACTGTGTAGTAAGATTACTAGCTTTACTTTTTTGATATTCGATCTTTGCATTGGCTAATTCTAGATCTGCAATCTGCAAATCAGTATTATCATCAAACACTGCGTTAATAGCCTGCGAAACTGTTAACACTTGCTCATTATTAGCAAGCGCTATAGTTGACGTAAGTATTATAGATATTAAACAAATTATCACCAGTAAAGATTTAGTTCTTAATTTCACATTAACCCCTCCTCTGTTGCTAATTCTAATTTCTACTTCATATCTCTTTTTTTAATCTCTTAGGAAGATTAATTATACCTTTACTATTAATTATACCATAACTAAATTTAAAAAACTTCAATTAAAAATTGAACTTTTTTTGACTAACTAAAAAAGCCAGACAACTTATTTTACAGTCATCTGACATTTCATTTCAAAATAGATAAAATAATTAGTTTTTAATCATATAATAGATAAACTAAAATCCCCGCAACTATCGGTACCGGAATGGCAAGTAATAGCCTCAAACCAACAATCTTAGCATCAAAAAAGACAAGACCATAAGCAACCCTAGCTAAACCTATAGCCCCATATCCCATAAGCATAGCCATAACTACACTTATATGAGCACCTTTATCAGCAATTGATTTGATTATAGGGTATACAGCATACGGTCCACCTTGAAGCACACCACCTAAAAGACCGCCTCTAATTATTCCTTTAATCCCTGTGTCTTCTCCAAACCATTCCATCACCGTTTCCATCGGTAGAAGTAACCCTATTGCTCTTGAAATCAAAAGAGCAGCAAAGATCAAAGTAAATAGACTCGCAAAGGTCTTTCCAGCTCCAGTGATACCTTTTTTAGCTACCTCAGGCTTTGTAACTCCTAAATATAGATAAAGTATTATCGCCCCAAAGATAATGATTCGCTGTGCCCATCCTTTGCCAAATAAGATTCCAAACCAGTTCATATTTAATCAACTCCTCACTCCTCTACTCAATTTGAATATTATCGGCTAAATAAGTCTAATGTTTATAATGGTTCGTAAGCCCTTATAGATTTGTTCACCTCAATTATATTTGAAATCTAGGTTCTTACATAATCAATTGATACCGCCTACGAATTCCGCAACGACTTCCATAAATAAAGCATGGGTTGTTTTCAAACTCCCTAACGGTCAAACAGAAAACAACTTTTACCATGCTTTATTTATTACAGTCTGCAACCTTAAATGGTTCTTGTATGATTTATTCAATAGGGAGTGCCCCTGGTGCTCCATTCTAAATGGCTAACATCAATCGATTATGCACGAAGACTAAATTTTTAACCGACATTACTCAATTTATAACTAAATTATACATTTATATATAATAATATCTAAAATTAGTTGACGTGTCAATTAATTTTACATTATGTATATAAACAGAAACTGCTGATATTAAATCAGCAGTTTAAATTACGGTCTCGTACGCTCTTGTAAATAATTATAAATAGTAGTTGCTATCTTTTCACTAATACCATGTACTTCACTAAGTTCATCTATTGAGGCGCTCCGAATCTTATCCAGAGATCCGAAATGTTTCAACAAACTTTCTCTCCGTTTCTTGCCAACACCCGAAATATCATCTAACATCGAATGGGTAATGCGTCGTGATCGTAACTTGCGGTGATAACTAACTGCAAAACGATGTGCTTCATCTCTAACTCGTTGGATCAAATATAAGGATTCTCCATCGCGCGGTAAGATAATAGGTTCTGGTTCTCCTTTGACAAAGACTTCTTCCTCTCTCTTAGCTAGGCCAAAGATAGGTTGATCTCCTACTCCTAAATCATCTAAGATTTCTAAAGCAGCATTTAATTGTCCTTTACCACCATCAATCAAAATTAAATCCGGCATCTCTTTACCTTCATTAATAATCCGAGAATACCTCCGCTCGACAACCTCTTGCATCATCGCAAAGTCATTCGGGCCTTCAACTGTCTTAATCTTAAACCGACGATAATCACTCTTCTTAGGCCGCCCATTCTCAAAGACTACTAAAGAAGCTACTGGATCTGTTCCCTGGATATTAGAGATATCAAAACCTTCAATCCTAATCGGTGGTTTATCTAAGTCTAGATAAGTCTGTAATTCTTTGACTCCTTTTAACGGTTTGCGACTTTGATAATCAGATTTAATTAAGTAATCCTTTAGATTGTACTTAGCATTCCGCTGAGCCATATTAACTAATTCTCGTTTAGCACCTCGCTGTGGGTTTTTAAGATATACTCGCGATCCTCGTTTTTCATTAAGCCAATCTTCAATTATTTCCTTATCCTCAATCTCTATCTCTAATAATATCTCCTTGGGAATATAATTAATATTCATGTAGTATTGCTTCAAAAAGGCAGTTAAGGTCTCATCTATAGCTTCGACTGATGTTCCTTCCATAATAAAGTCTTCTTGTCCGACTAATCTACCATTTCTAACGACCATCACCTGTACACAAGCCAGACTATCCTCATGCGCAGTAGCAATAATATCTTGATCTTCAAAGTCAGGTGAAACTACTTTCTGCTTCTTAGTAATATCCTTAATCGCTTGTATCTGATCACGTAATTCAGCTGCTCGTTCAAACTCTCTTCGGTTCGCTGCTTCCTGCATCTCATTCTCAAGTTGTTTAATTAAATCCTGCTGCTTACCTTTTAAGAATAGAATAATCTCCTTAATCATCTTATTATACTTAGTCACATCTATATCCTCAACACAAGGCCCCAAGCACTTTTCAATATGATAATTTAGACAAGCCCGCTCTTCTTTCTTATTTTGTGAAATACTTTTTTTACAATCCCGTAAAGGAAATAGATCGCGTAATAATTTTAATGTTTTATGCACAGCACTCACATTAGTATAAGGACCAAAATACTTAGCCCCATCTTTTCTTACAATTCTAGTCATATAGACCCGAGGATAGTCTTCATTAGTTGTAACTTTTATATAAGGATAAGTCTTATCATCCTTCAAACGAATATTAAACTTTGGATTATGCTTCTTAATCATCGTTGCTTCTAGAATTAAAGCTTCCACCTCTGAATCGGTTACAACATAATCTAAATCTGCTATCCGCTTCACCAAAGCCTGAGTCTTAAATGAGTGATTACGAGATTTTTGAAAATAGGAGCGAACTCTCTTTCGCAAAGATTTAGCTTTACCAACATAGATTATCTGTCCAGACTTGTTTTTCATTAAGTAGATTCCTGGATCTTTTGGTAAGTTATCTAATTGTGTCTGTAACTTCATATTAACACTCCATCCATAATTCGGCTGATAGTAAAACCCATTAAAAATCATTTGACAGTCGAGTAAAAGCTGATAACTCTAATTAAAGTTATCAGACAGTCCTCTTCAAACCGTACATGAGATTTTCCCTCATACGGCTTCCCTTTAGACTTCATCTAAAGCTTTCACAAGTGTCAGTTTAATAAGCACTAGGTTTTATTAATCCGTATTTCTCAACTAATACCTTGTATGCTCCTTTACTATAGAGCTTGCTTCTTCTCTGACTTTTCCTTTTATAGTACCTGCCTAACCTACACTTTAGGTACCATTCTATATTCCTTTTTGCTTTATTTGGATAACTTACCCCTTCTATGGAAAAATAGTTTATCCAGCCTCTAATTTTTGAGTTTAGTTCATTTGCGATTCTCATTGGCACCAGATGGCCAGATTTCTTTAAATAACTTCCTATTTTCCTTCTTAACTTTTTCAGGGATTTCTTACTCGGGAATACATTCCAATATCTCTTGTCTTCATTTTCTATTTGAAAATGGTAATTGAATAGATTGGACTTTCACCAATTGGATAAAACATAAGCTTAACTTGACGCTCCAAGACTTACACAGACTACACACTAGACTTTTAAAATCTTATCTTACATCTAACAAACATTAATCTACATCCTATTTGTTATTTATAATCTATATTTAATCATCCCTTAACAATTTGACTTAACCTAAATTGTTAATTATTAGCCTCTTTATTCTTTATCTTTAGTCTGTGCCTTGTCTGTGTCAGTCTGTGTCTAATTAATTCTTTAGTGATTTTAACGATCATCTATAATCTGTTCTCTGCTCTTATAGTATTTGCCGTAAAAACTGCCCTGTATATGAATCTTCCATTTCTGCTATCTTTTCTGGGGTTCCTGTAGCTATTACTTCTCCACCGGCGTCGCCGCCTTCTGGTCCTAAGTCAATTATATAATCTGCTGATTTAATTACATCTAGGTTATGCTCAATAACAATGACTGTGTTGCCGCCTTCTCTTAATCGTTTGAGAACTTGAAGCAGCTTCTTAACGTCTTCAAAGTGCAAACCTGTTGTTGGTTCATCAAGAATATAGACCGTATTTCCGGTACTTCTCTTACTTAACTCGGTAGCCAATTTAACTCGCTGAGCTTCTCCACCGGAGAGGGTTGTTGCTGGTTGTCCTAATTTCATATAGCCTAAACCTACATCATATAATGTCTGTAATCTACGTTTGATCTTAGGAATATGCTCAAAGAACTCTAAGGCCTCCTCAACGATCATGTCTAATACATCAGCTATCGTTTTACCTTTATACTTGATTTCTAAAGTTTCGTTATTATACCGTTTACCATTACAGACTTCGCAAGGCACATAGACATCGGCTAAGAAATGCATCTCTATCTTAATAATTCCATCACCGCTACAAGCCTCGCAACGACCGCCTTTAACGTTGAAGCTAAATCTTCCTTTCTTATAGCCGCGACGCTTAGCTTCTGGGGTCTTAGCAAAGACTTCTCTAATATAGTTAAAGACTTTAGTATAAGTTGCTGGATTAGATCGCGGTGTTCTTCCGATCGGTGACTGGTCAATATTGATTACTTTGTCTATCTCTTCTAAGCCTACTATCTCATCATGCTTACCAGGTTTCTCTTTTGACTGATAGATCTCTTGCATTAACTTCTTATTAAGCGTTTCATTAATTAAGGTACTCTTCCCCGAACCAGAGACTCCAGTTATACAAGTAAAGACTCCTAAAGGAATCTCAACATCTATATCCTTAAGATTATGCTGTTTAGCCCCCTTTATTTCCAAAGATCTACCGTCGGACTGCTGTCTTTCCTCGGGAACTGGTATCTCTTTAACTCCTGACAAATACTGCCCAGTTAATGAATCATCTACTTTAACAATATCATCTACATCTCCTTGAGCTACTATCTTTCCTCCATGACGCCCAGCCCTAGGACCGATATCGATGACATGGTCGGCTTCTCTAATCGTTTCTTCATCATGTTCTACTACAATGACAGTGTTACCTACATCACGTAGGTCTTTTAATGTCTTAATCAATCGCTCATTATCCCGCTGGTGAAGTCCAATACTCGGTTCATCTAAGATATAGAGAACTCCTACTAAACTAGAACCTATCTGAGTAGCCAATCTAATCCTTTGTGCCTCCCCACCTGAGAGCGTTCCTGCTGAACGACTTAAGTTTAGATAATCTAGACCAACATTATTTAAGAAGCTCAATCTCTCTCTGATCTCTTTTAAGATCTGACCACCAATTAATTCTTCTCGTTCATTCAATTCGATCTCATTAAAGAAAGCTAAAGCCTCTTCTATCGATAATTCTGTTACCTCCTGTACCGAACGCCCACCTACGGTTACTGCCAGACTTTCTGGTCGTAATCTACCACCTTCACAATCAGGACAGTTCCCAATGCTCATATACTTTTCTAACTTCTTTCCTGCCTTATCTGATTTAGCCTCTCGCAACCTTCTATTTAAATAACCGACAATTCCCTTAAACTGAGTTGTATGCATTCTAGTACGATTATAACGATTAGTATATCTAAAACTAATCTCTTCATTAGAGCCGTATAAAATTATATCTATAATTTCATCGTCTAGTTCCTCTAAAGGAGTGTCCAAACTAAAGCTAAAGTGTTCAGCCAATGCTTCTAATAACTGCGGGTAGTACTTACTTCGCGACCGACGCCAAGGAAGAATAGCCCCATCATTAATTGATTTTTCTCGCTCTAAAATCAAATCTGGATCAAATTCTCGTTTAGAACCCAAACCATCACAAGTCGGGCAGGCTCCATAAGGACTATTGAAAGAGAACATCCGCGGCGTTAACTCTTCTAAATTAATGCCACAATCCGGACAAGCAAAGTTCTCACTAAAGAGATGTTCCTCACCGTCAATTACATCAATAATCACTAATCCTTCTCCTAATTCTAAAGCTGTCTCCAAAGAATCAGCTAATCGTTCTTTAATTCCATCTTTAATCACTAAACGGTCGACTACTACCTCAATTCGATGTCGTTTATTCTTATCTAAATTAATCTCTTCGGATACATCTCGTACTTCACCATCGATTTTCACTCGTACATAACCTTCTCGTTGAATCTTTTTAAGTAAATCCTGATGTTCACCTTTCCGATCACGAACTACTGGTGCTAAAATCTGAATCTTTGTTCTCTCTTCAAATTCTAAGACCTGTTCTACTATCTCATCAATCGTCTGTGAAGCTATTTCTTCGCCACAATCTGGACAATGAGGAGTCCCAACTCTGGCATATAGTAACCGTAAGTAATCATATATCTCCGTAACCGTTCCTACTGTAGAACGAGGATTCTGACTAGTAGTCTTCTGGTCAATCGAGATCGAAGGTGATAACCCTTCAATATATTCCACCTTTGGCTTCTCCATCTGTCCTAAAAACTGCCGCGCATACGCTGATAAAGACTCAACATAGCGTCTCTGCCCTTCAGCATAGATAGTATCAAATGCTAACGATGACTTCCCAGAACCACTTAACCCAGTAATAACTACTAATTCATTACGAGGAATCTCTACATCTATATCCTTTAAATTATGTTCCTTAGCTCCTTTAACTATAATTCTATCTTTAGCCATTTTAATTTACCTCCAATATTATTTCGTAACATGATAGTTTTTTAGTTTCAGTTCGCAAGCTCTTTATTGAGCTCTTCGATTTCATCTCTAATCTGAGCTGCTAATTCAAATTCTAAGTTATCTGCTGCTTCTTCCATCTCTTCTTCTAATTCTCTTATCAATACTTCAATTTCTGCTTTAGTTAAATCTTCTTTATCATTATCTCCATCTGGATTATACTCTATTTCATTACTCTCTGCTACCATATCTACCGGTCTGAGTACCTCTCTAACTGATTTAACAATGGTTTGGGGAGTAATATTATTCTCTTCATTAAATTCCTGTTGAATCTCTCGACGTCGATCAGTCTCATCGATAGCTTCTTTCATGGAATCTGTCATCTTATCACCGTACATAATTACTCTTCCATTTACATTTCGTGCGGCTCGTCCAATAGTCTGAATTAATGACCTTGTAGAACGTAAGAATCCTTCTTTATCTGCATCTAAGATAGCTACTAATGAAACCTCGGGAATATCTAAACCTTCTCGTAAGAGATTAATCCCTACTAGGACATCAAACTCACCTTTTCTTAGGTCACGTACAATCTCTAACCGCTCAATAGTATCTATATCTGAATGTAGATATCTGACCTTAATTCCTGCTCCTCCTAAATACTCTGTTAAATCTTCAGCCATACGTTTAGTCAAAGTAGTAATTAAGACTCGTTCTTCTCTTGCAATCACCTTTTGAATTTCACCTAATAGGTCATCAATCTGTCCTTCAATCGGCCTTACTTCTACTTCGGGATCGACTAATCCTGTTGGACGAATTATCTGCTCTACTATCTGATTGCTATTTTCATATTCATAAGACCCAGGCGTGGCTGAAATATAGACTGCTTGATTAACTAAGCTTTCAAATTCTTCAAAGTTTAATGGTCTATTATCTAAAGCCGAAGGTAGTCTAAAACCGTGTTCTACTAACTTTTCTTTTCTTGACCTATCTCCAGCGTACATACCCCCAATCTGTGGGATAGTCTTATGTGATTCATCAATTAAAAGTAAGAAGTCATCAGGAAAATAATCAATCAAGGTCTGCGGTCTAGAGCCTGGTTCTCTATTAGCTATATGTCGGGAATAATTCTCTATTCCCTGACAGAAGCCAACTTCTTCTAACATCTCTAAATCATATCTTGTTCTCTGCTCTAATCGCTGTGCTTCCAATAATTTATCCTGACTACGAAGTTTCTCTAGTTGTTCGTCTAATTCTACCTTTATGTTTTTAATAGCACTTTCTAGCTTCTCTTCTTTAGTTACAAAGTGACTAGCAGGATAGATCGTTACTTCTTTTAACTCTTGTTTAATCTCACCAGTTAATGAATCTATTTCACGTATTCTATCTATCTCATCACCAAATAATTCTACTCGGTAGACTGTATCTTCATAAGCAGGATGAACCTCTATTACATCTCCACGTACGCGAAAACTCCCTCGCTTTAAATCAATATCATTTCTCTGATACTGAATATGAATTAATTCGCGAATGATCTCTTTTCTATCTTTAATTGCTCCTCTTTCTAAAGAACAAGTTAAATCTAAATAATCAGTCGGTGATCCTAATCCATAGATACAAGAAACACTGGCTACAATAATAACATCTTGTCTCTCAAAGAGTGCACTTGTAGCAGACAACCTTAATTTATCTACCTCATCATTGATTGAAGCATCCTTCTCTATATAAGTATCAGTCTGGGGAACATAAGCTTCTGGTTGATAATAGTCATAATAACTAACAAAGTATTCCACCGAATTATGTGGGAAAAACTCACGAAATTCACTACAAAGCTGGGCAGCCAAAGTCTTATTATGTGCAATTACTAAAGTAGGCTTCTTGACTTTCTCAATTACGTTAGCCATAGTAAAAGTCTTCCCCGAACCGGTCACACCTAATAGAGTCTGATGCTGCATTTTAGAATTAATACCATTAGTTAGTTCTTTAATAGCCTCTGGTTGATCTCCACAGGGTTCATATTCAGAAACTAATTCAAATTCTGGCATACTAATCGCCCCCTACCCTTTCTATTATAACATAATTAAACAAAATTCAAAGGATATAAAAATTGCCAACCTTTAATTATTATTGCCTTTATTATTTAATTTCATATACTTCAAAATCAATTTATCCAATCGTTGACTCATCTCTATAACCTCTTTATCTAAAAAATCATCTTGCTTACCTACCTTTTTCTTTAATATTTTAATTTGGTGGTCTAGCATTTTCTCCAGTTCTTCTCTCATAATTTTTCCACCACCTTAATAGTAATAGTTACTATTATTATAACAGTAAATTTAATTAATGTAAAGTCTCAATATTAATTAAAGATTCCTCTCAATCTTATGGAATTGTTTTACATGAAACATCAATGAAAAAAGTTCAGCTGCCAAAATGACAACTGAACTTTAATAAACGTTATTTAACTTACTCTATTAATTCGGAAACATAGACTAACTGAATTCCCATTGCTTCCAATTTAGGAATCATCTCTTTAATTGCTAGGGCAGTATTCGTTCTCACATGACCAATAGTTATCAGATTACCTTTTCTTAAAGCCACTTTAGCTATCTTATTAATCTGTTTCTTAACACTTTCCTTCTTATCTATATTATCAATAAATAGATAGTTCATACCATAGGGCTCGGACAATTTTTGGGCAGCGACCGGAACTGCTGATTGTGGCGCAGTGCTACTATCAACAAAGAAAAGGCCGCGTTCTTTTAAGTAATTTAATACTACCTCCATTACTCTTCTATCACCAGTAGCCTTTGATCCCATATGGTTATTAACCCCTGCTATTCTTACACCTAAATCAGCTATATCATTTTTAATCTGTCTTCTAATCTCATTAGCAGACATATCAGTATAAATCGCACCTTGACCTGGGTTAGTCTTAGAAATTGGCTCCATCGGCAAATGCAAAAGAACTTCATGACCAGCTTGCTTTGCTAACTTTGCATCTTGGGTCGAATATGGCCGAAATGGCAAGACCGCTACTGAAATTTGTCGATTTATGCTCATTGTTTCCTCGGTTCCTTGACGGTTAAAGCCTAAATCATCGATTAAAAAAGCCATCTTTGCTTTGATTCGTGGTTGAGTTAATTGTAACCGATAGGCAACTAAACTCTCCTCTTCTAATTCTTCAGGCTCAAAACTTACTTCTAAAAGTAACTCCCAATTCTCTTTAACAAGGTTCTGCTTCTTAATACTTACTCGTAAATCTTCTTCATCTAATTCTTCTTTTAACCCTTTAATCAGCTTACTCACCTCTACCTGCGGAGTAGCAGGAAAGGGTAAAGCTACCTGCTGAGAATATAGATTCCAAGTAATCCTTTTACCGTCTACTTCTTGTTTCTTTTCAGTTTGCTGAGCTATATCAAAATCAATATCTAAGTCCTGATTATTAAAATAGCCTTCAACTTCTTTACTAATCTCCTGACTACGACTCTTATAATCTAATTCCTGTACTTTATCCTTTGGTGAAGAATCTTGATTGCTACATGCAGTCATGACTGATATAATTAATAGCCCACTCATTAATACCAACAATAACTTTGACCTACTGTATCGCATATTCATTTTCCTTTCTATTTTCACTTTAACTGGCTGATTTAAATGCTTCTTCTCTTTGTTTAATCTGCTCTTTTAAATACTCAATAGCTTTTCTAAGTTGCTCATCAACTTCTGTTTCTGTATTATATTTTACTTTGATATCAGGCTTAATTCCTTTATGGTTAATATATCTATCTTTTGGAGTATAGTAACGAGCAGTAGTTAGCTTCAAAGCTGAGCCATCACTTAAAGGAACTACAGTCTGTACTACTCCCTTACCAAAAGTCTTAGTCCCAATTAAGACTCCACTATTTGTATCTTGAACAGCTCCTGCGACTATCTCCGAAGCACTAGCACTTCCTTTATTCACTAAAACTACTAAAGGATAATCAAATGGTTTAATCTGAGTAGAAGCTAAAAGAGTTTCCTTTTTACCATTACGCTGTTTGATATGAACTATTGGTCCATTAGGTATAAAGTTACTAGCCACATCTATAGCTTCTGGTAACAGACCGCCTGGGTTATTTCTTAAATCTAAAATAACTGCCTTTACAGGTTTCTCCCTAAACTTCTTTAATTCCTTCTGGACATCTTTACCAACATTTTTAGCAAACTGCACAACTCTAATATAGCCAATGTTACCTTCTTTAATTTCTGACTTTACGTAAGGGATTTCAATCGTTGCTCTAGTAATCGAAACCTTAAAGGTTTTATAATCAGCATCATTTACTTGTTGGTCTTCTTGCTTTGCTTTTGATTTCAACTGATTATCTTTAACATCTTCATCTTCTTCATTACTTTTCTTGCGTTTGATAGTCAGTTCTACCTTTGTTCCTGGCTTACCTTTCATTAAGCTAACTGCTTTATTAATAGATATCCCTGATGTTGAATCTTCATCAATCTTAATAATCATATCGCCAGCCTGTAGGTTAGCTTTCGAACCCGGAGTCCCATCGATCGGTGAAACGATAGTCAACTGCTCGTTACGCATAGTAACTACAATTCCAATTCCACCAAATTCTCCTTCAAAGTTTTCCTGCATCCCCTTATAGTCTTTAGCCGATAAGTAAGTTGTATAAGGGTCATCTAAAGTCTTTAACATACCATCAATAGCCCCAACTAATAACTTATTTAGATCTACTTCTTCTACATAATATTGATCTACGATACTTAAGATATTCTTGAAAGTTTTATACTTCTGCGGGTATTTATCTGCTAAAAAATGATTATTAGCCTGTACACCTCTAATAAAAAAACCTAAAGTTCCAGCTCCTAAAATTAACATAATCACAATTAAGACACCTAATATACTTCGTTTCCTTTTCAACATAATTTTCACTACCTTCCCAGAAAGCCCTAACTTCATTTTACTTAGCTTAATTAATCAATTCTAGATGTTAGCCTTATTTCCTGTTTAACAAATAAAATTTATTTGAAATATTTATGAATACTATATTTATATATATATATTCATTAAAGATCACTTATGCCAAAATATGTTAAAAAAATTGCAAAATTTAATTATGAAACTCGCTTATAATAAGAAAAGCCGTGACTATTTAAATAATCACGGCTTTTATCAACCTATTTCCTTTTTAAAACTTCTTTGGCAGCGCTCATTACATGTTCAGCACTAATTTCAAAGTAGTCCATCAATTCTTCAGGACCTCCGGAGCGCCCAAAGGTATCTTTAACGCCTACTCGTTTCATAGGCACTGGATGATTCTCGCCTAATACTTCTGCAATAGCACTACCTAGACCGCCATAAATATTATGTTCTTCGGCGGTAACTACTGCGCCGGTCTTCTTAGCTGAAGCTACTACTCCTTCAACATCGATCGGCTTAATAGTATGTACGTTAACTACTTCTGCTTCGATCCCTTCTTCTTTCAGACGATTAGCAGCATCTAATGCTTCACCAACCATTACTCCGGTGGCAAAGATAGTTAGGTCACTACCTTCTTTTATTGGCATTACTTTACCCCATTTAAATTCATACTCTTCTTCATCAAAAACTACCGGCACTCCACCTCGAGTGAAGCGCATAAAGACCGGACCATCATATTCTGCCGCTGCTTTAACTACTTCCTTAGCTTCCACTGCATCTCCAGGAACGATGACTGTCATATTTGGAATCGAACGCATAATACCAATATCTTCTATCGCTTGATGGGTAGCTCCATCTTCTCCAACTGTAATTCCGGCATGAGTAACAGCAATCTTGACATTTAAATTAGGATATGCAATAGAATTTCTGACCTGGTCTGCTACTCTTGCAGTTCCAAAGACAGCAAATGTACTAACAAAAGGAATTTTACCACAGGTTGCCATTCCAGCCGCAGTCCCTACCATATTCTGTTCAGCAATTCCCATCTGAAAGAAGCGTTCCGGAAACTTACCGGCAAAATGTTTAACTCTAGTCGATGATCCTACATCAGCATCAAAAACAACAATATCTTCATTCTTCTCCCCTAACTCTAATAAAGCTTCTCCATAAGCATCTCTAGTAGCAATCTTTTCTGACATTTATGTAAACCTCCTAATTTTTTAAGATCAGTAATAAGTAACGAGTATTAGTTAAGTTCAGCTAAAGCTTTCTTCAACTCTTCTTCATTCGGAGCATTTCCATGCCAACCAGCTTCCCCTTCCATAAAAGAGACTCCTTTACCTTTAACTGTATTAGCAACTATCATTATCGGCTTATCTTTTACTTCATTAGCTTCAGTTAATGCCTCTAGTATCTCTTCCATATTATGTCCATCAATTTCGATTACGTGCCAACCGAATGCTTCAAACTTTTCGCCTACAGGATGAACATCTAAGATGTCTTCTGTTTTACCTACTAATTGAAGGTGATTATTATCAACAAACCCAATTAGGTTGTCCAATTTATGATATCCAGCTGACATTGCAGCTTCCCAGACTTGACCTTCTTCAATCTCTCCATCACCTAACATCGTAAAGACACGATAGTCCTTCTGATCTAGCTTTGCTGCTAATGCCATTCCTTCAGCAGCTGAAATTCCTTGTCCCAAAGAACCGGTAGTCATATCGACTCCTAATGTCTTCTTCATATCTGGATGTCCTTGCAAATGACTATCTAATCTCCTTAAAGTCTGCAACTCTTCTTTAGGAAAGTATCCTTTCTCTGCTAAAGCTGCATAAAGAACCGGTGCAGCATGCCCTTTAGAAAGAACAAATCTATCTCTTTCATCCCAATCTGGATTATCAGAATCTAAATTCATCTCCTTAAAATAAAGAGCAGTTACAATATCAGTAGCAGATAACGACCCTCCTGGATGACCAGAACCAGCCGCTCCTATCATCTTTAGAATACTTCTCCTAATCTCTCTTGCCTTATCTTCTAATTGTTTAATTTCTGTCATTTTCTACTTTAACCCCCTTTATAGATTTAAGACTATAACATACTTTCATTAAATCCTTCACCTAATACTTCATGAACATCAGTAATAATCACAAAAGCCTCTTGATCGATATCATAAACAAGACCCTTTAAACGTGCCACTTCTGTTCGACTAATTATACATAATAAGACTTCTTTATCGGCGTCAGTAAAGCCGCCTTTTCCCTTTAAAACTGTTACTCCTCTATCCATATTATCTAAAATTTCTTTCTTAATCTTTGCGCCATGATCAGAGATTATAAATGTACCCTTGGAAATATTAAATCCTTCCTGTACTAAATCGATTGCCTTACTAGTAATGAAAAGACCGATCAAGGCATATAATGCCAATTCTGCACTAAAAACGACACCAGCAAAAGTAATAACTAAAAAATCAATTATCAATAAACCTTTACCAATACTAAATCCAAAATAATAGTTAAGTAATCGTGCTACTAAATCTGTACCTCCAGTCGTTGCTTTAAATTTAAAGACAATACCCAAACCAACTCCAGAAAAAACACCACCATAGATTGCTGCTAAGAGAGGGTCATGAGTTAAAGTCTTTAAATAAGGGCTCAAGTAATCGGTAGCCAAAGATAATGTCAAAATACCATATAATGTCCTAATCCCAAATGTCACCCCTAAAACCCTAATCCCTACCAAAAATAATGGCACATTAATAGCTAACATAGTTAGTCCTACCGGCCAATTAAAGATATAGAATAATACTGTAGCAATTCCGCTTACTCCACCAGCAGCTATCTTATTCGGTACTAAAAACATTACTAAACCCATTGCTGTCAATATACTACCAATAGTAATTCCTATATAATCATATACTGTCTCTTTCTTCATGTCAACACCCTCATCATAATAGCTAATATTTTAATCTAATATCTCTTGCTTAATTACTAGATATACAAACTTAGGTAGGGCTAACATTCTAAAGATACGACCTGGTTCTTGTAGCAGCCGGTATAACCACTCTAAATTTATTCTCTGCATCCAAGTAGGCGCCCGCTTCTTAGTTCCTGCTAAAACATCAAAGCTGCCACCAACTCCTATGCTAACCGGCACCTGCAATCTAGTTAAGTTATTCGCTAACCATTTCTCCTGTAGAGGGACTCCCATACCAACAAAGAGCAAATCAGGTCTTAATTGATTAATCTCTTTAATTACTTCTGTCTCAGTTTTTTCATCTAAATAGCCATGATGGTCTCCAATTATCTTTAATTCTGGATATTCTAACAAAATCCTCTTTTTAACTTCCGTAGTTCTTCCAGGTTCAGCACCTAGAAAGTAGACCTTATACCCTTTATTAGATGCCACCTCTAATAAATTAACCATTAAATCGATACCTGTCACCCGTTCTGGCAAAGGGTTCCCAATCAATTTAGAAGCTAATACTAATCCTGCTCCATCAGGGACTACCAAGTCTGCTTGATTTAGAATTACTCTCAGGTCAGAGTCATCTTGAGCCATTACTACTACCTCAGAGTTAGGAGTAGCTATTAGATGTGGATTAGAAGTTACCTGCAACATCTCTTCTACCTTCTTTACTGCAGATTTCATATCTACTTTATCGATTATTATATCTAAGATTTTAACTTTATCCACCTAATCACTCCTGTTAGTCAATAGCCGCCATGCTATCTCTGTATTCTCCTTAGCTAACTGCTCTAATTCATCTACTCTTACCTTTAGATGTTGTTCTAATTGCTCTCTTTTTTTCCAAGCCTTTAAGACTCGTTTATGTAAACTAGATGCATCTAAGTCATCTGTCTTTCCTGCTGCTTTCAAACCTAAGCGGGCTAAGAAACTATCTACCTTCGGGTCATAGGATATTCCCACTAAAGGAGTATGATTAATAGCAGCAAAGATTAAAGAATGGAGTCTAACTCCAATTAATAGGTCTACTTCTTTAAATAAACCTACTATCTGTTGAGGGTGATAGTTCCCAGCTAATACTTGCTTGTCAGCCTTAGCAGTCTCCATCTGCGCCATTACTTTTTGACTCGCTGCTAAGTCTTCCGGATGATGAAGTGGTAAGAAGAGAATTTGCATTCCTAATTCTTCATTAATTTGGTCTAAAGCTGTGGCTAAAGTGGCTAAATAATGATTATCCTGCCAGTGCCGGACTGAAACCCCAATTACTTCTTTATTTGACTCTAAGTTTTCATTATCAATAATTCTTTTAATCTCATTATCCGATGGCAGAGGTAATGTGAAAACAGGGTCGGCGGTGACCCGCACTTCTTCTTTTACTCCTAATCCTAATAATAATTCCTTAGATTGTTGATCACGAACGGTTATCGCATTCAGATTATTAAGTACCCTCGGAATTAGGAACCTACTTAACCTTCTTATAATTGGCCCTACTCCTTGAGCATAAAAAATAACCGGCACGGCTATTCGCTGTGCTAAATAGATCAACCCTAAATAGTAAAGAATACTCTTTTGGCTCGTTACATCCTGCAAAAGACTACCGCCACCAACTAAAAAAAGATCAACATCTCGCAAAGTCTCAATGACGGCATTTAGTTGAAAACGGTTAATAGCTTTAACTCCATACTCTTTCGCAGTCTTATCTGGATTTGCTGATAAGACTGTAATCTCTAAATTAGCTTCATATTCTTTTAAAGATGCAATAATTGCTGCTAAAATAGCTTCATCTCCAGCATTATCAAAACCATAGTAACCTACAAGGGCTATCTTTTTCATGCAGTTGACTCCTTCCACCAGTTAATGAATGAAGCTACTATAAATGTTAAAAAGCCACCTAGAAGAGCACCTGAAATAAGACCTACTCCTAATCTCAAAGTGCTAACCCAAATAGGAGTATGGATATGAGAGAAAGTATTAAGCATTGTAATTTGACCGATTAAACCACCAAAACTCAAAATAACTCCCCATCTTCTCTTGCCGTTAGCAATCAACCAACTTCCTAAGATTAATAACGGATGACCAATCAAGAATGACTTAAACCTTGGTCTAACTAAAAACACTTCTTCTAACCAACGCCGAATCATAATTTCAAAATCAGGTACCGGCACTAAAGGGGAATTCCCAGTCCTCCCAATATATATTATACCCACAACTACCAAAAAGATTAAAGCAAAGAGTTCTTTTAACTTTAAAGCTCTATTTAACCAGTCCTTAGTCTGGTTAATAATCTCTCTAACTTTAATCTCTTCTCTATTAGTCCAAAATCTATAATGCAAATAATAGAGGAACCATAAGATAATTGGCCCCAAAAAGGCTAATTTAATACCTCGAAATTGACGAATCTTTAAAAGATAACGCCAATCACTTAAAGCACCAATTAATAATATCACACCACCAATAGTGATTAAACTAGCCTTAATAAAGATACTTAATCCAACACTTAAACCTACCATTGCGGAGCTTCTTTCGGAAGAAAATAGATATGGTATTAAACTACCAACAAGACTAAGAGTCGGAAAGATAATAGCAATAACCAAAGCAATAATCTCTCGATTCAATAATATGTAACCGCGAAGAATCATTAAAATTAGGATAAAAGCGCCCAATAAAAAAAATAATACTTTCCACTTGTCAGCTAACTGCAAAGGGAAATCAGGTATGAATAGATATTCTAATAGATAAAATGAAGCTGCTAAAACACCTAAATTAATAATAATTAATGTAATTATTCCACTATTGAACTTAGCGAACGGTTTCGCTAATCCCAAACTATAGCCTTCCGCTCTCAATTTAGACGTTAGAGTAGTAAGGAATTTCTTTGTGAGCTTATAAGCCGGCTTACCATCTCTACTCTCAAGAATAGGTTTTATATATAGTCCTCTAACATCTCTTTCTCTTACCGCCCGTACATAACGCTCAGCCACCTTATTAGTTCTTAACTTGTCAAATTCTTCTTGCTGTGCACTATGAACACGAATACTATCTAGTTGTCGATTATCTGCTAAGCGATTAATCCCTTGTTGAAATGCAATAAATGGTTCAATAATCCCCAACTTCAAATCATTCTTAGCTAACAGAGCACTAGTTTTCTCTAAATAATGTGGATAACCCAATACCTCATCACCAGCAAAGATTACTTGCGATATATGACCTTTAGAGATTAGAGATAGCTCTCTAAATTTATCCTTAACTAATTCTGAATTTGTAACTGATTCATTACTAAAACGAGGTACTATCTTTAAACCCGCATTAAGAGCTAATCTAATCTGTTCTTTACTAAGACCAATCGGCAGCTCTAAAAGTACTTCTTTATCTGCTTGAGCGATGATTACTTTTGCCTGTTCATTCTTTACTAAAACTTTTGCTTTGCCTAAATAGCTTTCAATTCTATTTAAAATTTTCTTGCCTAAGGCTGGGTCATCATAAAAAATATAAGTTGCTTCGTTAATACTTTCTATATCTAGCTCGTTGAGTAGATTTGAATTAGCCCCAACGATTCTTCCTAATAACTTTAATTCCGAAGCGGTAATTAAGTCTACTTCTCCTTTGTCATTTAACTGATTAAGAGTCTGCTCACTAATCGCTAAGGAAGTGACTCCTAATTCTTTATAGCCGCTTAAAACCGTATTTAAATTTGCTGTCTCAGGCAACTTTAGTTGTTGCCACTGTCCAAGGTCTAGAATCAATTCTACCCTTTGATTCTCAACTTCAACTTGATAACGTTGAAAACCAAGAAATCCAGACACTACTATCGCAACAACCATTAAGAGAAGTAGACTCTTTTTATACATTAATCTGACCTCCACTTGAAATTCTTTGTAAAATTAAACTTAAATATAAAATTCACTTACCTATTAATATACTCCTACCAAACATATTCTATAAGCCTAAATTCTTAATCACCACTACCACCTAAAATTATTAATTTATCTCGCTCTACTTTTACCTCTTCTACTTTTAGTGGAATTGGTAGTTGGGTTAAATCTAAAGAAAAATTAACTTCTTGCATTAGCCTCTGAACGACTTCTTCTGGTACCATTAGATTTGCTACCATGAGGTTCTTTGGAGCAAATGCTAGTCGTTTATTCTTCTCTAATTCAAAAGAACCTGATAGCTTAAGATCTATTTGGTTACCAAACAAGTTAAAGGCTCCAGCTAAAATTGTTTCTTTTGGTCCTAATGCTAATCTTAAATCTTCTATAGAACCTAACTGCTTAGCTAAATATTGCTCTAAGTCGGATTTATTAAAACTCAATTTTAACCTCTTATTCTCTCCCTTAGTTATCTTCCAACTTGAGCTTTCCTTAGACTTTGGCTCTAACTTAACATCAATAAATTCAGCTTCTAATTCATCAACTTTTAGACCATCTACTACTAACCCTTTACCTTCTAATTCAACTGCTTCAAAGACACCAACCAACATTAATAGAGCTGGAAAGGATTTAACTTTGGCGTCTAAGTGCTGACTAGAATCAAACTGTTGCTTAAGTCCAATTTCTAATTGACTAGAGAAGTAGTTAGGCAGGAAGATTTGGCTAATTACTAGTAATATTAGAATAATAACAGTTAACATAGTAGTTAACTTCTTCATGCTTTTTCAACCTCATTTCTATTCTTTTAAATAAGCTTGAATTAACGAATCTAAATCTCCATCCATGACTGCTTGGGTATTAGTGACCTCAAAATTGGTTCGATGATCCTTAATTAATTGATATGGATGGAAGATATAAGAACGAATCTGACTCCCCCACGCAATCTCTTTCTTTTCCCCACGAATCTCTGATAGCTTTTCTGCCTGTTTCTCTTGCATATATTCGAAGAGTTTAGACTTTAAGATCTTCATTGCTCCTTCCCGATTCTTATGCTGAGAACGAAGAGTCTGGCACTGGACTACTATTCCTGTCGGCAAATGTGTGATTCGTACTGCTGAGTCGGTAGTATTTACATGTTGTCCACCAGCCCCACTAGCACGATAAGTTTCAACCTTTAAATCGGTCTTATCAAGGTCAATATCTATATCATCATCTATTTCGGGCATTACATCTACCGAAGCAAATGAGGTATGACGACGACCAGAAGAGTCAAATGGTGAAATACGTACTAAGCGATGTACACCTTTTTCAGACTTTAAGTAACCGTAGGCATAAGGGCCTTTAATTTGAAGCGTAACACTCTTAATCCCAGCTTCCTCACCAGCCATGAGTTCTAAAGTCTCTACTTGATAATTGTGTTGCTCTGCCCAACGGTTATACATTCTTAATAGCATCTCTGCCCAATCTTGTGATTCAGTTCCACCTGCACCAGGATTGATTGCTAAGATAGCATCGTTCTGGTCATACTCACCGGCTAATAAAACCTTTAATTCTAAATCTTCCATTTGGTCAGTTATCACACTTAAGTTCTGCTGAACTTCAGGAATTATTGCTTCTTCCTCTTCTTCTCTCCCTAATTGAATCAGTACTTCCGTCTCTTCTAAATCATCTTCTAAATCTTTAAAGCTTTGAATCTTATCTTTAATAGTACTAGCTTTCTTAGCTATCTTCTGTGCCTGGTCACTATCATCCCAAAAACCAGGTTGGGTCATCTTATCTTTCAATTCTTCATGTTGATCTACTAACGCATCATAGTCAAAGAGAGCCCCTCAGTTCTGATAACTTAGCTTTTAATTCTTCTAATCTTGCTTGTTCATCTACTAACATTCCAATTCCTCCTTAAACCAATAACTCCTTATCTAGACTTCTATTTCTCAACTTTTATCGTCCACAACAGCGTTTATACTTCTCACCACTGCCACAAGGACAAGGGTCATTACGCCCTGGTTCTTCTTCTTTAACAATCGGCTGTCGCTTAACTTCTTTCTCTCCTCCTTGAGCTTGAGCTTGTTGCAACTGTTCTTCTTTCTGTGCTCTGACTGAATCATAAGCGGTAGGCACTTCCCCTCTACCAACCTCTATAGATTTTTCTTGTGCAACCATCTCTCCAGAAACAAGCTCTATTCTAAAGATATACTTAACTATATCCTCACGAATACTGGCTATCATATTCTGAAACATATCATATGCTTCATGCTTATATTCTATTAATGGATCACGTTGCCCATAGGCTCTTAATCCAATCCCCTGCCTTAAATCATCCATAGCATGTAAGTGATCCATCCATTTCTGGTCGACTACTTTAAGCATAACTATCTGCTCTATATCTCGCATGATTTCAGAACTAACTTCTTCTTCTCTTGCTTCGTAATTTTCTCGAGCTACATTAAGTAACTCTTCTTTTATAGCCTCTCGACCAAATCCGGCTATATCTTCTGCCTTTAAATCATCTTCTGTTATAAATAAGGTCTGGGCATAGTTAATTAGTCCTTCTAAATCCCACTCTTCTTCATGAACCTCTTGATTAGCATAAATATCTAATAGTTCATCTATAAGCTTTTCAATCATACCAAAGATACTCGCTTTTAAGTCTTCCTCATGTAAGATCTGTTGTCGCTGTTTATAGATGATCTTTCGCTGTTGATTCATTACATTATCATACTCTAAAACTTGTTTTCTAATCTCAAAGTTCCGAGCTTCTACCTTCTTCTGAGCATTCTCTAAGGATCTACTAATCAACGGATGTTCAATCGGCTGGTCTTCATCATAACCTAAAGTATCCATAATACCACTGATCTTATCGGAACCAAAGAGCCGCATTAAATCATCTTCTAAGGAGACATAAAACTGTGAAACACCAGGATCTCCCTGTCGACCAGAACGCCCCCGTAATTGGTTATCAATACGACGACTCTCATGACGTTCGGTTCCTAAGACATAAAGACCACCTTTCTCTTTAACACCTTCTCCTAAAACGATATCAGTTCCACGACCAGCCATATTAGTAGCAATCGTAACTGCTCCCGGCTGCCCGGCATCTTTAACAATCTCTGCTTCTTGTTCATGATGCTTAGCATTTAAAACTTTATGAGGAATATTCTCCCGCTTCAATTTGCGACTTAGCTCTTCTGACTTTTCAATCGACCTTGTACCGACTAATACCGGTTGTCCCTGTTGATGACTATTAACGATATCTTCAACTACCGCTCTAAACTTTATCTCTTCTGTCTTATAGATTAAGTCATCTCGGTCATCTCTAATCATCGGTTCATTAGTTGGAATCACTACTACTCCTAAGTCATAGATCTCTTCAAATTCTTCTGCTTCCGTAGCTGCTGTTCCGGTCATGCCTGATAACTTATTATACATCCGAAAGAAGTTCTGGAAAGTAATACTAGCTAAAGTCTGTGTCTCTTTCTGAATCTTAACTCCTTCTTTCGCTTCGATAGCCTGATGCAGACCTTCACCATACCTTCTACCCGGCATCAAACGACCAGTAAACTCATCAACGATATAGACTTCACCATCTTTAACGATATAATCCTCATCCCGCTTCATTAAAGCTTGAGCATGCAAAGCTTGATTTAAGTGATGGCTTAGTTCTAAATTTTCATCTTGATATAAATTATCTATATTTAACATATCTTCAACGCGCTCAATACCTTCCTCAGTCACAATTACATTATTAGCTTTCTCATCAACTTCATAATCTTTGCCTTCTTCTAACCTGGGTGCTACCTTAGCAAACTTATAATAGAGAGCTGGTGAATGCTCTGTCGGTCCAGAAATAATTAAAGGAGTTCTTGCCTCATCAATTAAGATACTATCTACCTCATCTAAGATAGCAAAATTCAGTTCTCCTTGCACTAAGTCGTCCTTACTGATCGCCATATTATCACGTAGATAATCGAAACCAAACTCATTATTAGTTCCATAGGTAATATCAGCTTGATAAGCTTCCTTGCGAGCTTCCGTATCCATCTCACTGAGGATAACACCAACCTCTAAACCTAAGAACTCATAGATTTGACCCATCCACTCACTATCTCGTTCAGCTAAATAATCATTAACCGTAATAATATGAACCCCTTGTCCGGTTAAAGCATTCAGATAAGCTGGCAAAGTCGCTGCTAAAGTCTTACCTTCACCAGTCTTCATCTCTGCTATATTACCTTCATGTAATACTATTCCACCAATTAATTGAACATCGTAATGGCGAAAACCTTCTTCAGTAGCTCGTTGTGAAGCCTCTCTAACCACAGCAAATGCTTCCGGCAAGAGATCATCTAAAGTCTCCCCATTATCTAACCTCTCTCTAAATTGACCAGTCTTAGCTTTTAAGTCAGCATCACTTAACTGCTGCATCTCTGGTTCTAAACTATTAATCTGGTCTACAATCGGCTGAATTCGTTCTAATTCCTTTTCATTAGGATCTTTAAATAGCCACTTCTTTAGTAAGCCTAACATTGGTATCACCTTTCTTATTATTAATAAATAATTATAAACGTAATCTGTTCTCCTCTAAAATTATATCATTGAATTACAAACAGAGCAAATTAAACATTAGAAAAGGCTAGCTTGGTTGATATCCTAAGCTAGCCTTACAAAGTCATTTTTTAAAAAGTAGGTTCGATTAAACCATAGTCTCCTGCTTTACGTTTATAAACTACATTCACTTCTTCAGTAGCTGCATTAAAGAAGACAAAGAAGTCATGATTTAAAAGATCCATCTGCATGATAGCTTCTTTAACTTGCATCGGCTTCATTGCAAACTTCTTAGTCTTAACCACCTTGGGGTCACTTTCAAACTCATCATCATCTTCTTCGATAGGAATAGTTACGTTATCAGCTAAAGATTCTTTTAGCTCTCTTCTCTCTTCGCGAATTCTACGATTAATCTTTGTTTTATATTTGCGAATCTGTCTTTCTAATTTTTCTATAACGCCGTCGATAGAAGCATACATATCTCCTGTCATCTCTTCGCCTCGTAGAATTAAACCATCGATGTAAGCAGTAACTTCGACAATATGTCTTTCTTTTTCGACTTCTAGTGACACATGTGCTTCCATAGGAGGTTCATTATCAAAATATCTCTCAATCTTACCAACCTTCTCTTCAACATAATCCTTCAGCGCATTAGTAATGTCAATATTCTTTCCTCTAATGATAAATTTCATAGCCAACCAACTCCCTTCTTATCCTTATGTCTTCATCTATAGTATAGATATTCGACAATAATAACAGAAAGTCCTGCCAAAATATACTTAATTTTATTTTACCCTAATGAATAGGCTAAAATACTATAGATATAAAAAACCTTAGCATTATAAATAATGCTAAGGTCTTTATTGCTAATTGTTGTTAATCAATGAAACTTAATATATGTTCAGTTTCTCTTTAATTATAACTTAACAACTTTATCAGCTTGTGGGCCTCTATCACTCTCTACGATTTCGAATTCAACTGATTCTCCATCTTCAAGAGTCTTGAAACCTTCATCTTCAATTGCAGAGAAATGTACGAATACATCGTCACCATCTTCTCTTTCAATGAAACCGTAACCTTTCTTTGCGTCAAACCACTTTACTGTTCCTGTTAATGCCACTATAAATTCCTCCTTAAAAAATGATTCTGTAAACTCTTTCGAGTCTACAACTAATAATATATCATAATTAATAGTTACTGTCAATCTATAACTAATTTTTTTATACTCTAAAGTATCTTACTCAAAAAATCCTTTGTTCTTTCTTCCTGTGGTTCCCCAAAAATCTGCTTAGGAGGTCCTTCTTCTACAATTCGTCCTTCATCCATAAATAGAACGCGATCTCCTACTTCCCTAGCAAAGCCCATCTCATGAGTAACGACTACCATAGTCATCCCTTCTTCTGCTAAATCACGCATTACTTCTAATACCTCGCCTACCATCTCTGGATCCAAAGCAGAGGTAGGTTCATCAAATAACATAATCTCAGGCTGCATAGCTAAAGCCCTAGCAATAGCAATTCGTTGTTTCTGACCACCAGATAATTGGTTTGGATATACATCTGCTTTATCCTTCAAACCTACCTTATCTAACAGATCATAGGCAATCTTTTTTGCCTGCTCCTCACCCATCTTCTTCACTTTCACTGGAGCTAAGGTTATATTCTCTAATGAAGTCTTATGTGGAAAAAGGTTGAATTGCTGGAAGACCATCCCTACCTTCTGACGAATCTGATTAATATTAGTCTCATTATTATTGATCGGAGTTCCTTCAATATATACCTGACCAGAGGTTATCTCTTCCAATCTATTTAAACATCTTAACATTGTACTCTTACCAGAACCACTAGGTCCAATCACTACTACTACCTCTCCGGCAGCTATCTGATTATTAATATCTTTTAATACTTCTAAATCGCCAAAATTCTTATATAGACTCTCAATCTTAATCACTGACCTTCAACTTCCTTTCTGTGTAGTTTACAATTCTTGTCATGATAAAGACCATAACAAAATAGAAAAAGGCTACGGCTAAAAAGATTAAGAATGACTGATAAGTACGACTGATAATAAGTCTCCCCTGTCTTGTCAAATCTTTTACTGCAATAACTGAAACTAAAGAAGAGTCCTTTAATAAAGCTATAAATTCATTTCCCAAAGCTGGAATAATTCTTTTGACAGCTTGCGGTAAGATGATATAACGCATCGCCTGTCCATATGACATTCCTACTGATCTTGCTGCCTCCATCTGACCTACATCGATCGATTCAATACCACCACGAACGATTTCACCTACATAGGCACCACTATTCAATCCCAATCCTAAAACAGCTGCAAAATAAGGCGTTAAATTAAGACCTAAAGAAGGTAGTCCATAATATAATATGAAGAGTTGAACTAATAATGGCGTACCTCTAAAGATCTCTATATAACCCTTTGCTATTCCACCAACTACTTTACTATTAGAAACTCGTGCTAAACCGATTAAAACCCCTAAAACAATTCCTACTCCAACTGAAATAGTCGTTATCTTAATTGTCATTAATGATCCTTTTAACAAGAATGGCATAGCTTCAGCTAAAGATAGATATATTTCTTGCCAATTTACCGCATCTAAAAAGCCTAACAAGTATTCCACATCCTTTCTCTTATAACTTACTGACATTTGTGATTATACATTAATTTCGATAAATATGCAAGAATATTAAGAGATAAAGAAGAAAAAGGATGACTATCTAATTCCTTAGATAATCATCCTTAATTTATAGATTAATTACGAACTTTACTTTCTACCACGATGACTTCCTCTATCCCTGTCATCATCTCTGTCTCTATCCCTGTCATTATCCCTATCATGATCACGATCTTTGTCTCTGTCATCATCCCTATCATGGTCACGGTCTCTATCTCTGTTCCTATCTCTATCACCTTCATTACCTTGCTTATCATCCCTATCATGGTCTTTATCTTGATCGTTCATATCCCGTCTATTATGGTCTTCTTTGTCTTGGCCCTGGTCCTTCTCCTCTTTATCTACTTCATCACCTTGTTCTTTGTCTCTTTCTTCCTTCATTCTTTTGGCAACACTTGACGCAATCTTTCCTAACTCTGCATCATCTACATCACCCTCTGCACTTTCACGAATTGCTTTTATAACCTGACCAGGAGGAATCTTTCCACTAGGATGATTCTTATAGCTCTCTTCTAGCTTAGTTCTTACCTCTTCACTTAATTCTGCTTTTTCCTCTTCAGTTAAGCTATCCATATTCTGAATTGCTTTATCTACCTCATCAAGCTGTTCATCAACCACTGAGTTCTCTGCTTCTTCACGATCAGAATCAATACCAAAGATCTCTTTCATCTTATCCCAGAATCCACTACTCTCTTCTTCTTTTTCAGCACCTGTGTCTTCACTCTCTTCAGTTGTAGTGTCTGTGCTGCCACCCTCATCAGTTGTAGCATCTGTCTCTTCATTTGTTTCATTGTTAGTACTGTCATCTTGATCCTCTTCAGTATTCTCGCCCTGTTCATCTTCTTGTGTAGAATCAGTCTCACCTTGGCTAGTTTCAGTTTGAACTTGCTCCTCTACTTGAGTTTGATCAGTATCATTAGTTACATCATCGGCTGCTAATACTGGAAGAACAAAAATGCTAGATAATAACAGAGCACCTATTAACATCTTAGCTAATCTTTTTTTCAATATAAAAACCCCCTCGAAGTTTATGGTAATTACATTATACCTTAAACTTTAGTGAGGGGGTGTGATGGTCATCACCATATTTAAAATTATTTACAATTTACTTAAACCATTTTGCATGAATCTTATCATAAGTACCATTCTTCTTTAACTTAGCAATTGCATCATTAAGAGCTTTAGTTAAAGCATCATCAGCTTCTCGAGTAGCAATCCCGTACTGTTCTTCTGTAAATGGCTCTCCAACCATCTTAACATCTGGATTAGACATAATATATGCTGCTGTTACTGGCAAGTCATTAACTACTGCATCGGCTCGACCATTCTTTAATTCAATAAAGGCCTGCGTAATCTTCTCATAACGCTTAACCTCTTCTACACCTTCAATCTCCTTAGTAACCTTTAAGTCACCAGTAGTCCCTAACTGAACGGCAACTGTCTTACCTTTCAAGTCTTTTGGTCCTTGAATTCCTTCCGTACCTTCCATTACAGCAATTACCTGTCCTGCATTAAAGTATGGCTCTGTAAAGTCTACTGCCTTCTCTCGTTTCTCTGTAATAGTCATTGCCGAAACTACAATATCATACTTCTTAGCATTTAAGCCTGGAATAATTCCATCAAAAGCCGTATCGACAAATTCTACTTCAAAGCCTAACTCTTTACCAATTGCGTTCATGAAGTCAACATCAAAACCAACAATCTTACCATCAGCATTATGATACTCAAATGGTTTGTAAGAAGCATCACTACCGATAATGATCTTACCTCTTTCTTTAATCTTATCTAATGTTGTTCGTGCTTTTTCTGTTGACTTAGTCTCAGTCTCTCCTCCACTACACCCTACTGCTCCGACTACTAAAGCTAGTCCTAATAACGCTACTAAAAATAACTTTACTCCTCTACTCATCCTTATTTCCTCCTCTTTTTTGCTTTGATCCTTTAGTGACTTAAATCAGTAATACGTTAATTATAATTATACACAAGTTGATATAAATATGCAAGGAGTATTGAAAAAATTTATAATAACAAAAGTGCACAGCAATTAAGCGTGCACTTAAGAAAGATTATAAAATTTTAGTACTTACCTAGCTGACCTGGTTTTTGCCCCCACACTCGCCTGCTGGGAGGTTCGCTCAAGGGGTTTCCTTCCTACTACTACTCCTCTCCAATCGATCTCTTACTGACAATTAATTAAAGTCAGAATATTATGTACCGACTTGTGTCATGCCAATATGCTATCGATTAGGCAGGGCTTATTCCTAAACCGCACCATGCTCAGTAATCATTTTGAGTACCTTACGTGGATCGTTTTGCCTGCGACTAGCATCGACTTTCAACCACAGACCTAAGTAAATACTATATACCTATTATAAAGATATTTTTTTGAAATTGCAAGTGAAACAAGAGAAATCTACAGTTCGTTGAATCAAAAAATTATCTTGGTACTCTTCAAATGTAACATCCTTTAATTCATTCAATTCCGTCAGATACTTTTTTAAATGCTCTAGCTTTCTGTAAAGCATTTCGCGATTCACCCTCATTAAACCCCTCCTTGAACCAATCATCCTCTTTAAAATTATCCCAATAATGTCTACTTAACCACCGCCAATCATTATACTTCTTCATAATATAGGTCTGATATTCAATGAATTCGTCTTCATTACCAAGAAGTAATTTACCTTTAACGATTGCTTCGTAAGCTAATAACATATCTTTTTCATAAATAATAGAGATATCCATTTTATCTTCGGGAAAATCTAATATCTTCTTTACTAGATAGATTAGCTTTAGATAATTGTCCGAATTAATTCTCATCTCTCCATCTAATATTAAGCCAATATCGATATCTGAATTTTCTGTTGGATAACCGTTAACAGTAGAACCAAATTGGACAATATACTTAATCTTCTCTTTGAGGTTAGTCATAATTTACACCTCTTTTATATTAAAGTTATATCAATTCTTGATTTTTCTTCTCTAAATCATATAATTCTTTTAACACCGGCTTAAACTGCTGTAATTTTTCAGAGTCGTTTTCCATAATTAATCTTAGTTTATCAGGACGTTTTACCTTTTTATTTACGTTAAGCTCTAAATCTATCTTAGCAATCTTATCTCTAATCTCTCGTTCTTTCTCTTCTGTTTCGGAAGTGTCATCCTTCTTTTTAAGTAACCAATGCTTTCTTGCCATTAACTCTACTAAGTCTTGATAAAGGTCAAGTTGTTCTTCTATCATTGTTAAAGCATTTCTTTCTTCAGTCATTGTTAGTCTCCTTTCTTTTTTTAGTGAGTATCTGTGTCAGTATCAATGTAGATTTTTTCATCATCTTGCTCTTACTAACCCCTATTTAATTATATTATGCTATTTTACCTAAAATTGAAAGATAATTTAGGATTTTGATTTACGGCTTTAATTAATCATTTTCCACCTTGTTTTTAGCTTCCTTAATTAATTCTTCATCGACTTCCAATAATTCTATCACTTCTTCTTCACTAAAACCTTTATCTAAAAGTTTAATTATTGAATTCATTTTTTCTTCTTTTCTGCCCTCTTTTCTGCCCTCTTTTTTTCCTTCTTTCACTCCCTTAATCCATCCTCTCCGTTTAGCAACCTCTTCAAAATCTCCCATTACTTGCACCATTCTTCCTCCTTTCAATTTCTCTAACTC
>Ga0247721_100104_pt1 | contig 38851 bp, 39 predicted proteins | sample MSEWel2017_08_16_FD_189089 | JGI IMG/M metagenome (GOLD analysis project Ga0247721, IMG submission 189089) | Subsurface sediment microbial communities from gas well in West Virginia, United States - MSEEL Well Study Marcellus 3H_2017_08_16 | ecosystem: Environmental > Terrestrial > Deep...
GATTTTATCATTGCTTCTTTCAAATTTGTAGTTTATTTTGTTCATTGCAAGTCACCTTTTTGGTTGTGATTTTTGTTCTCGTAAAACCTTAATCTACAACAACTTAAGGGTGGCTTGCAACTCCTAAAACAATCTTAAAGGGAGCTGTCGGCTATATTTTAAAACCTTTCAATAAGGAACGTATAAGTGCCATGATTGAAAAAATCCTGAAAAATATCGAAGGGTAGTTTAGTTTTTAATGTTAAGCTGTCAAGTTTCGCACTTGCACCTTCTGCAAGTCTTTGCTCGCCCTGTTGAATCCGGTTATACCGGGCTGCAGTGCAGCATTTAACAGGGCGAGGAGCGAATACGACGAAGCAATCTCCCTACTTTTCTTATTTTGAGATTGCCACAACCCTGTTTTCACAGGGTTTCGCAAGGATGTCTATGGATAGCACCAGTCTTTTAGACTGGTAAATATGTTTGACATTCTATATATTCGTACAATGCGAATGCTATACAAAACAAAGTGCGAAACTTGATTTAAGATCTTGAAACTTACATTCTTTCAAAAGATTTGGAGATGCCCATGAATTGTGATGGAAACGGTATTTTTAAGAAACTGTTTGATCTGATTCCTTTTTATGCTTATGTGGTGGACATGGAATCATATGAAATTTTATATATGAATGCAAAGTTAAAGGAAAATATCGGAGATAATATAGGCGGTAAATGTTATGAGCTTTTATACGGGTATGATAAACCATGTATTTTTTGCAAGATCGGCGAATTGTATACCAAAGAAGCTGTAGAAAGTGGTAAAAGTGTGGTTCATGAAGAATTCAATGATGTGGACGAAAAGTGGTACAGGCTTGAGGAACGGGCAATTTACTGGCCTGGCAATAAAATTGCAAAGTATTCTTTTGCCATAGATATAAGCAGTGAAAAAGAATCACAGAATAAACTGGCGGAAGCCCATGCAAATCTTATGCTTCAATCTAAGGAACTGGAATCCAAAAATTCCCTTTTACATGAGATGTATGAAAAGGCAAAAGATATGTCTGAGAAAGATTACCTTACAGGACTTTACAACAGAAGATACTTCCAGGAAATCGGGACTAAGCTCATTTCAAACATTTTAAGACAAAAAGATATTCCGGCTTATTTTGCAATGTTGGATATAGACCATTTTAAGTTATTAAATGATGAATATGGTCATGGCATTGGTGATGAAGTACTAAAACATTTTGCCCGTATGCTTGAAACTAGTTTCAGATCCAGCGATCTTGTTGGTCGTTTAGGGGGAGAAGAGTTTGGAATCATATTAATAAATGCCAGTTATAAGGATGCCTTGAGGCTCTTAGAAGAACTCAGACTGAAAATAGAAAATCAAACGTTGAGCTTAGACGGGGTTGAAAACATCCGTTATACGATATCCATCGGTGCAGTTGAAATTAGAAATGATGAAATGAATACGCTACTGGCAAATGCAGATTCATTAATGTATCAGGCAAAAAGCGAAGGCAGAAATAGACTGGTTATTGAGAAAGATTAATCTGCCGGTATTAAGCAGAACCGCAGTTATAATTGACATATAAACATAGAGATCCCTCGGCTTCGCTCGCCCAGTTAAATCCGGCTTGCAGTGCAACATTTAACAGGGCGAAGGATGATAATTACCCAATGTCATCTCGGCGAGATGACGAAAGTCATCGAGGAGAAATCTCTACCATATGAAACGAAATAATAAACAAATATGCAAATCGGCTTAAAGGTGTGAAAGGCTTCGTATTGAATTCAAAAAGCGGGCGTATTCTTCATTTGATACAGTGGAATTCCAGTGTCCTGTAAAGTATGCAATAATGAATATAAGTAAGAATATCAAGGGCGCTGCTACCGACAATAAATTTTCATATTTTCCATAGTACCTGGTCTTGCTAATCATTTTGAGACAGTGCTGCTGCACGGCTGTTTCATTTTTTGTGCACTCTCTGCACCCTATGCAGTTTACGGTAAAAATACTTTCTTTATTGTAAACTTCTATATCCGAAGGGCAGGCTTCCCGGCATTTCTTGCAATCGATACAGTTTTCATTTTCTCTTCTGATTTTAAAAGGTGACAACCAGGATAATACGCCCAGCAGAGCACCGTAAGGGCAGAGAAATCTGCACCAAAAATTTTTAAAAAGATAGGTTAATAGAACTAAAGCCATAATAACCATGAGCCCGGTTGCTGAGATATCCAGGAAAAAATAAAGCATCTTTGCATCTGCGATTTTATTGTAAGAACTGTTCTGAAAAAAGGTTATCTGCTGCAAATTCATCTGATAGAAAACGACATAAAGAAAAAATAGGAGCAGTATGTATTTTAAGCTGCCGAGAAAACCTGATATCCATCTGTTAATTTTAAGTTTGAAGCCTGCATTTGAAATAAGCTCTGAAAGAAACCCCACAGGGCAGATATGACTGCAGAAACTTTTTTTGACTATAATACTCATTACGATTGCAGCAATTAGGATGGTTAAGCCTGCAGGATGCACCGGATCGTATATGCCGGTAAGTAAAAATCTTTTCAACCCCAGAAGGGCGCTTATCGGTAGGAATCCTTCAACTGAGGAGGGTTTTAATATATTGTAATTTCCATTTTTAAGCTCGTTGATGTAGACATAGAACCATATGCCTGCAACAATGGTGTAGATAAAAAATATTGTTTGGATAATTTTTCGTATTCTCACCATTAACTCCTTGTTGAATAAATCCAAAGTGGTTATAATAACATAGGAACCAAAAGAAATTGACTTATATCAATTTTATGGAGTTTTTATGGAAAAGGCCGTTGTTCTAATGAGCGGAGGACTGGACAGTTGTGTGACAGCAGGAATAGCCTCCCTGGATTATGAATTATATTTTTTGCATGTCAATTATGGTCAGAAAACTGAAAAAAGGGAGCTTAGATCTTTTTATAATTTGTATGAATTTTTCAGCGGAAAAGATAAACTTATTGTGGATGTAGGTTATTTGAAAAAGATTGGAGGGTCCTCTCTTGTGGATGATAATGAAAATATTGAAGAGGGTAATATTGAAAGAACAGATATACCACGAACATATGTACCTTTCAGAAACGGTAATATTTTATCCATAGGTGTCAGCTGGGCTGAAGTGATTGGTGCTAATAAAATATTTATCGGGGCTGTTGCTGAGGACAGCAGCGGCTATCCTGACTGCAGGAAAGAGTTTTATGATGCTTTTAATAAGGTGCTGAAAGTAGGATTGAAACCTGAAACAGAACTTTCTATCGAAACGCCCATAATAGATATGACTAAAAGCGAAATTATAAAAAAAGGAATGGAGCTTAATGTACCGTTTCACCTGACATGGTCCTGTTATAAAAATGAAGATATAGCTTGCGGCGAGTGTGATAGTTGTCTGTTGCGGTTACGCGGCTTTAAGAATGCAGGTTTTAATGATCCCATAAAGTATATTGGCGAAGATAAGAAAACAAATTAGTAATTAACCATTATAAATTTTACCACCCCCGGTTGAATAAATGGCTAAGCCATTTGCTTACAGCATTCAACAGGGCATGCCCCGGCTCCTCCTAACTCTCTGATAGGAGAAACCGGGAGTTCCTCCCCTAACTGAGGGGAGGGTAGGTGGGGTACTTATTCAAAACTATTAAGGTTTTATAGTGACATATATGGAGGAAGAATGAAAAAAATTGCAGTAATGACGAGCGGCGGTGACTGCCCGGGGATGAATGCCGCCATAAGAAGCGTGGTAAGAACTGCTCTGAATTATGGGATAGATGTTTACGGCATAGAGCAGGGTTACAGCGGATTGATGGAGAATCAGTTTGTAAAACTCGAAAGTAAAAGTGTGGCCAATATGATTCAGAGAGGGGGAACCTTCCTGAGAAGTGCCCGGGCTCCTGAGTTCAAGGAGGAAGAGGGGCAGCTGAAAGCGATGGAAAATCTTAAAAACCACGGCATAGAGGGACTTATCGTTATAGGAGGGGACGGTTCGTTGACAGGTGCCAAGGTTATCCATGATAAATACAAATTCCCGGTAATTGGGGTACCCGGTTCTATAGATAACGATATATACGGAACAGATATGTCTATTGGAGTGGATACTGCACTGAATACCATTTTATGGTGTATAGATACAATTAATGATACAGCAAGTTCACATGACAGAACATTTATTATAGAAGTTATGGGGCGAAACTGCGGCTATCTCGCCCTTATGTCGGCAATCAGCGGCGGTGCGGAAGCTGCACTTATTCCGGAAGTACCTTTTAAAATTGAAAATGTCATTAACAAAATAAAGGAAAGATACGAAGAAGGAAAAACCCGAAGTGTTATAATTATGGCTGAAGGAGTGGGCTCTGCTAACGATTTCGGAAAAACTTTCGACAGGATAGGCGGTTTTGAAACAAGAATTACGGTATTGGGGCACATTCAGAGAGGCGGCAGTCCCACACATTTTGACAGGATTTTGGCGACCAGAATGGGTGCTTCAGCTGTGGATTCCCTCCTTAATGGTGAGAGCGGAATGATGACAGCATTGCAGAAAAGAAATATTGAGTTGATTCCTCTTGGCAAAGTTTTGAATAATAAAAGGGAAATGGATAATAACCTTTTGAACATTGCTGAGATGCTAAGTAAATAAAGGATGGAGATTTGATATTATAATCTCAATATGTTGTATATAAGGAGTTAGTATGAGTATAGCTACAGGGAAAGGTGATTATGGGGACACAAGCCTGTTCACAGGTGAAAAGATTTCCAAAGCTGATCTCAAGGTTGAGGCATACGGCACAGGTGATGAGCTGGTATCATTTTTGGGCTGGCTGAAACATGATGCAAAATATTTTGCTGATTTTGTAGAGTGGGTTCAGATTAAGCTATACAAATTGAATGCTGTTTTGGCTTCTTCTGCTGAAACTAAAAAAGAGGAATGTGTTAATAATTTCAAAGAGGATAAACAGTATTCACTTGATTCATTCTTATCTGAGCTGGAAAAGGAATACGGCAAATTGAATGGCTTTATTATACCGTCGGAAACACCTTCAGCCTCAAAAGCGGATATTTGCAGAAGCATTTGCAGAAGATTTGAAAGAAGGGTGATCTCACTATCGGCCCATGAAAAGATTGACAAAGAGATATTAATTTTTATAAATAGATTGTCCGACGTGCTGTTTATGATGGCACGTGTGATGGCAAAAAGAGAAGGAGGAACAACTTATGGCTTTAAAAGAACAGATACTTGAAGATATGAAACAGTTTATGAAGGATAAAAATCAGGTAGCTCTTGGAGCTGTGAGAATGCTTAGATCGGAAATCAGAAATGCTGAAATAGAGAAATCCGGCGATCTGAACGATGATGAAATTGTTAAATTGGTCTCAACCGCCGTTAAGAAAAGAAAGGATTCTGCAAGACAGTACGAAGAAGCCGGCAGGGAAGATTTGGCTTCTAAAGAGCTGGAGGAGATCAAAGTACTTGAAAAGTATATGCCGGAGCAGCTCTCAGAAGACGAAATCAGGAACATTGTTAATAATGAAATTTCTAAGCTTGACTCCCCTGATAAAAAATATTTCGGCCAGGTAATGAAAGCGGTTATGGCGGAAGTGGGAAACAGAGCGGACGGAAAACTGGTTAACAGGATAGTAAAAGAGGCTTTTGATGCCAATAACTGATATTGTAATACTCATTATCATAGGATTTTTTGCAATAAAAGGACTGTTTAAAGGATTGATAAATGAAGTTTTTGGGCTGCTTGGACTTATTCTCGGATATATACTTTCTTTCCAGTTTTATATCCCATTATCCAAAATTTATATCTATATGGGGATATCTGAAAAAATATCGTTGGGATTGGGCTTTGTAACGGCTTTCCTGTTAATCTATATCGTCATTTTTCTCGCAGGTAAGCTGCTTGCCAGATTCTTTAAAGCCATAAAACTGGGCTGGGCTGATAAAAGCGGCGGTTTTGCATTCGGAGCATTTAAATCAGCTGTTATTACGGGACTTGCCCTTTCGTTTTTACTGACATTAACTCCGGATAATTCGGCTTTCAGCAAGAATGTCAGGGATTCAGCAATATCAAAAAGACTTATAAAAATTACACCCTATGTCTTTGATATGCTGAACAAATTACCGGAAGTCCGTAAAGAAAATCCTTTCAGCAGAGAATAGTTAAAGATTTATGAAATATTCAGATAGTCTTGAATTCGACAAGTTTAAAGAAATAGCGGATAGTGAATTCACATCTTTATTCGCCAAAGAGAAGCTGTCATCTCTAAATCCGGAAAACAATCTAAGAAAAATTGAGGAAAAACAGAAATTACTGGAAGAAACATTAACAATTTGTGCAATTTTAAAAATAACTCTACCGGATGATTCCGGATATCATGAATTTTACTACCGACTAAAAGACCCCTACGCATCTTTCATGGTGGAAGATATCGGAAAGTTTCGGGATTTTCATAAAGAACTATCCGAACTGAAAAAAACTCTTATTGAAAGTGACAATGTTGTTGTCCTGAGAGAGATCTTAAAAAACATATTTTCCCTTTCCGGTTTGATTGAGACAATCGATAAAAAAGTAACGCATGACTGCAAGGTTAAAGACGGTGCCACTCCTGAACTCAGGAAGATAAGATCCTCATTGAAGACCACAAGACAGCGCTTGATGGATAGCTTGAATAAATTAATGTTTGGCAGAAATGCCGATAAATTTGTACAGGAACAGGTGATTAAGGAAATAAAAGGCAGGTTTGTGATACCTGTCAAATCAAATTTCAGGCAGTATTTTTCCGGTGTTGTGTATTCATCTTCCAATACAGGGCAAACTCTTTATGTTGAACCCACTACCGTCATAGATCTTAATAACGATTTCGAAGACCTTAAAAGCAGGGAAAATGATGAAGTATTTAAAATACTCAGAATGCTGCTTGATGAAATTAAAGCGCATATATATGAAGTAACGACGACTGTAAATGCCTATGCGGATTTTGCTTACTATTTTGAAATGGCAAAGTTTTACAAAAGCAAAATGTACACATTTCCTGAATTTGGTGAAGATGTTATTTTTGATGGTGTGCATCATCCCCTTATATATCTTTTAAAAGATAATGAATCAGTACCAATTGACTTTGAACTGAGACATGATAACGATCTGGCCGTTATTACCGGCCCTAATACAGGCGGTAAAACCGCCGCACTGAAATCCGCCGGTTTAAATTGTATTATTGCAAAATGCGGGCTGCCCGTATTTGGTAAAGCTCTTAAAATGACCGACTTTCATTCTGTTTTTGCGGATATAGGTGACAAACAGTCACTTATTTTGGACCTGAGCACGTTTTCTTCTCATATGCTGAATATAAAAAATATCCTGGATAAAGTCGATAAAGATAGCCTAGTGCTTTTAGATGAACTGGGTACAGGTACTGAGCCGAAAGAGGGAGCAGCCCTTGCGGTATCAATCATAGAATATCTGCTTGAAAAGAATGCAAAAGTTGTAGTTACAACCCATTTTTCAGAAGTTAAAAATTATGCATTAAAACATAAAAAAGCGATTATCTATTCGGTGGATTTCGACTATGAAAATTTTCTGCCGAAATACCGTCTGCTCTCAGGAGTAGTCGGGAAATCAAACCCTCTTATTATTGCCGGAAAACTTGCTTTTAATGAAACTGTTATAAAAAATGCTGAAAACATTATTGAAAAAAACTCCAGCCAGGCTGAATTTAAACTGGATGAGTTGAATGAACAGAAGGCGGCACTTGAGCGCCGGACTTTTGAGTTGAAACAGCAGGAACAAAGTTTTCTCGCTCAAAAAGAAGATGTTGAAAGAAGAGAAAAAGAAATTAACAGAAAACTTAGGATGAAGGAATCAGAAATCCTCGATGAATCTTATTCGCTGCTTCAGAAGTTAAAAAGAAAATTGAAAAGCAAAAAGCCTGCCTACTCAGAAAAGCAGCTGGATGAAGATATAAAAATTACAGAGGAAAAGTTAAATAAAGTCAAAAAGCATGATAAGCCTGTTGAAAATATCAGTAAAGGCGATACCGTCTTTTTGGAGAAATATAACAAAAAGGCAGAGATACTCGATGTTGACAAGGACAGGGTGTTTGTTGATATGGGCGGGATTAAAGTGAAAATGAATAAAAATGACATTGTCGGCAGGAAAGTAAATAAAAACGATAAATCAGCAAAGAAAAGTTCTGAAAATGTGAAAGTAAGCACTCCTCCAAATGAAGCGGTGAAAAGGGAAATAGTCGTTGTGGGCAAAACGGTTGACGAAGCCTGGGAGAGTATTGATAAGTTTATAGACAAAGCAATTATGGCAAATGTTTCGGAGATATTTGTAATACACGGCAGGGGTTCGGGAGCGCTGAAACGCGGTCTTCGGGAATATCTGAAAGATGATGTACGTATCAGCTCTTACAGGGAAGCCTCCCCCAAAGAGGGTGGATCGGCAGTTACCGTTGTGAATCTATAAGAGGAATTTTGCCACCCTTCTATTTCTTTAAGCATTTGTTGATAAGGGTACGTTATTGGTGAGATAGTGAGATGGAGAAGTAGAGGCAACTTGTCCGCCGACTGGCGGATCATGCATATAAAAGTGTAAATTTTGGGAGGGCACCAATATATAAATGTTAGCGCCCTCCCATTTTTTAAGAGCTATGGCAATAGAAGGAGTTTCACTCATATATGAGATCGGAACTCGTAACTAATGCCAGTAACCGCCTCTCATAATTGATTTTGATAGCAAATACTTACTCAGTTAAAAAGTTTATTCACAGGGTGTGATCGGTAACTGGCAGTACGTTTCTCAGACATCGATCTCTTCATTCGTGAAAATTCTTCTATTGATTTAGCATATTGTCAAAGTCTATAAGAGTGTAAATTTTGGGAGGGCACCAAATAAATGTCATTGTTTTTAAACTTAAAATGAGTTAGAATATACTAACAATATTTTGAGAGTTTTGAATAATTGAGCTATTATAAATTTTACCACTCCAAGCCCCTTCTAACTCTTTGATAAGAGGGGAATTAAGTTCCTCCCCTAATTTAGGGGAGGTTAGGTGGGGTACTTATTCAAAGTTCTCATTTTAGGAGATATTATGCCAAACGATAAACTGTCAACAAGCATGGAAGATTATCTGGAGACTATTTTTATTTTACAAAATGAAGGAAAATCCGCCAGATCTAAAGATATTTCCGAAAAACTTAGTGTGAAAAAATCTTCTGTTACCAATGCATTGCAGTTGCTTTCGGAAGGCGGTTATATAAATTATAACAAATACAGTGAAGTAACGTTAACGGATAGAGGTATGAAATATGCCCGCGAAGTATACAAAAGGCATGAAACAATAAAAGAATTTTTTGAAAACGTATTACAGGTTGACTCGGAATTAGCGGAGGAAAATGCCTGTAAAATAGAACATGTTATAGACAAAAAAGTTTTTGATAAGTTATCCTGCTTTCTTGAATTTATAATGCAAAGTGATATCACATGTGTGAATATTGAAAAGTTCAGGCAAGTGTGTGAAAAAAGTTGAGTATTTATACAAACAAAAAGAAAACAATCTTCAGGTGGTTTGTACTTCCCTGGATTATTGGCTTTCTGTTAATAATTTTAGTTCTGGGATTGGTTACGGGTATGGGTGAAAAACTAGAACCGTTTGTTGCTTTGGATGATGTGAGTTCTGACGAGTTATATCAACTTGATCTTAAAAGAAGCTATTCTGAAGGGGTGAAGTTGGATGAGAATTTGCCTCTTTATATGAAAGGAAATGATAACTCCGTCGGGATCCTGTTGATACACGGTTTTACAGGTTCTCCTTATGAAATGCATGAACTTTCGGGATATCTTAACGAGTTCGGATACAGTACCTATTCTGTTCGGCTGCCCGGAAGCGGCACGACTCCTGAAAATCTTAACGAATTCGCTTATGCCGACTGGTATGAATCGCTGAAATTCGGCTATTACACACTGAAAAACAGCTGTAACCAGGTTTTTGTTATTGGGCAATCCCTTGGCGGTCTCCTGGCTTCAGCTGTGGGTTACTACAATGAAGTTTCAGGTATAATCATGTTGAATCCTGCTCTTAAAATAAAGGACTGGCGGTTTCGGTTTGTCCCGTTAATGCAGCTTTTTAATAATATCTACAAGAAATCAGATTTTGACGCAAATTATGCCGGTTATTTTTACGATGTCTGGCCTTTAAAGGGTATGTATCAGCTATATTTGACACAGAAATATGTGAAAAAGAAATTATATGTCTATGACTCCCCCATTTTCCTGGTGCAGGCTAAAGAGGATGAGGTTGTTGACTATAAAGGAGTTTTAAGATATTTTGAAAAAATCAAAGCAAAAGATAAGAAAAAATTTTTGGTTGAGGGCAAAGAAGATATGCATGTACTTACCCTCAGTAAAAACTCAAAGCAGCAATTGGTCTTTAATGCTATCAGCAATTGGATAAAGGAGAAGTCAAATGTTCGGCAGTAAAAAGATTGGTTTCATAGGTTCCGGAAATATGGCTTCGGTTTTAATCAAAGGCATATTAAAAGCCGGCCTGGTGGAGGAAAAGTCCGTTTTTGCAAGTGATATCGACCCTGAGAAACTTGATAATCTTAAATCTGAATACGGTATTAACACGGTATTTAAAGATAATAAAAAAGTTGTAGAAGATTGCGATATAATTGTACTGGCCGTAAAACCGCAGATAATGAGCAGAATATTATCTGAGATTGATGAAGTTCTTGATTCAGATAAGCTGGTAATTTCAATAGCTGCCGGTATTTCAACGGAATATATAGACAGCCTTACCGGCAATGATCTGAAAATAATCAGGGCAATGCCGAACACACCTGCTCTGATTATGGAAGGTGCCACAGCAATATGTCCCGGCGACAATGTTTCAGAAGATGATTTGAAACTTGCCCGAGAAATATTCAGTGCTGTAGGTGTAGTGGCCGTGGTTGATGAAACTCAAATGGATGCTGTTACAGGTTTGTCAGGTAGCGGTCCTGCTTATATTTTTATGATGATAGAGGCTCTTAGCGATGCCGGTGTTAAAATGGGGCTTTCAAGAAAGGTATCAATGAAACTGGCAGCCCAGACTGTGATGGGTGCCGCAAAGCTGCAGATAGAGACGGGAATGCATCCGGGAAGACTGAAAGATATGGTCACATCACCCGGAGGGACTGCTATTGCGGGTATACATACGCTTGAGCAGGGGGCATTAAGGACTACTCTGATCAATGCTGTGGAAAATGCCACCCTTAGATCGAAAGAGCTGGGAAAGAAAAATGGAAGATAAAATGCCTAAGTTTGATGTCATTTTGAAGGCCGCCATAAAAGTAATAGGGCAGAAAGGATATCACAACGCCAAAATCAAGGATATTTCCAATGGAGCTGATGTTGCCGACGGGACGATATATAACTATTTCAGCAACAAGGAAGACATTTTAGTTACAATTTTCCGGATTAAATTGGAAGATTATGTCGATAAAGCCCAACAGGAAATCGAGGGTATCGACGATACCGTTGAAAAACTCCGTATACTTATAAGATATCACCTTAAAGTAATGAGTGAAAATCCTGATCTTGCTAACGTTTTACAGATCGAGCTGAGGCAGCCCAGCAAAGATATGCGGATAAAGGTCAGAAAACATCTTAAAAATTATTTTAATGTAATTGAAAATGTAATTAACGACGGAATAGAAAAGGGTGTATTTAAAAAAGATTTGCACATACATCTTGCCCGGGAGATGTATTTCGGAACACTGGATGAGGTGGTTTCCACATGGGTGTTTTCAGGACAGCACTGGGAGTTAATGGGTCATGTTGATGAGCTGACCGGAATGTTTTTTAAAGCTTTTAATTAAACGTTATATGCATTTAGAGATAGTTTTTCAATTATTTTTGATTATTACCCTGGGCTACATCGTTGGCAACATAAAAATCAAGGGTTTTTCTCTTGATATTTCAGCAATACTATTAGTTGCGCTTGTTGCAGGTCATTTCGGAGTACGGCTCCCGGAAGAGTTTAAATATTTTGGTCTTGCTATTTTTATTTATTCCATCGGGCTGCAGTCCGGTCCCGGTTTTTTTGAAACTATAAGAAATAAAGGGTTAAAACTTAATATTATAGCTGCGTGTCTTGTCGGAACCATTTTTCTGGAAGTTATGATTCTTTCCAAAATGCTCGGATTTACCAAAGATGTTCAGGCTGGTCTTTTTACCGGTGTCATGACGAATGCTCCGGCACTTGCTGCCAGTCTCGAGGCCAGCAGTTCTCCATCAATATCCGTTATTTTCGGTCTTATTTATCCCTTCTGCATTGTTCTGACAATACTTTACCCTAAAATTATTCCCGGCTTGCTGAAGGTGAATATGAAAGAGGAAAAAAGAAAATATGAAGAGTCAGTCAGACAGCGTTACCCTGCAATAGTGACAAAAAATTTCAAGATAAATAATGAAAATTTCAAAAAGCAACGGATAACAAAATCTGAAATTCAGGAGATGACCAACACAATTATCGAAAGAATAGAGTCGGAATATCCCATCGGGGATGCTGAGTTGGATCACACTATGCATTTTGGCGATATTGTGCGTGTTACGGGTACTAATGATCAATTGGATAAAATCAGAGTAATTCTCGGTGAGGAAGTAAGTGGCACCGTTACTTTTCATGATAACCTTAAAGTGCTGCGGCTGCTTGTTACTACAAAAAAGGTGGTCGGGAAAAAGATATCCGAACTTAAAGAGCTTACTGCAGTCGGAGCCAGCATTTCAAGAGTAAGAAGATCCGGCATCGATATCAATCCAAGCCCGAATCTCACACTTATGTTAGGTGATAAATTATATATAACTGTCCCTGAAAAATTTGAGAAGAGGGTAACGAACTTTATCGGTGATAATCTTCTTAATTTTCCGGCAGGTGATTTCCTGCCGATCTCTATGGGAATTTTAATCGGTATGAGTATCGGTTTTATTCCGTTAAATATTCCGGGATTCGGCTATTTTAAGTTAAGCTTTGTCGGAGGTATTTTGATTACAGCTTTGATTCTGGGCAGAATAGGGCGCACAGGGAAGCTCGTATGGCAGCTTTCACCTCACTCAACCAGTCTGATGAAAACATTGGGACAACTGATTTTTATGGCCACAATAGGTACAAATGCCGGTGCTTATCTTCTGGAATCGATAAATACTTTGGGTTTTACGTCAATCTATGTGGCATTGGGTACATTATTAGTTACTTATAGTGCTTTTACTTTTGTCATGTTCAAAATATTAAAATACAACGTACTGGATATTATGGGGGTCTTTTCCGGCAGTATGACTTCAACGCCTGCACTTTCGATGGCGACCGAAGTATGTGATTCGGACAGACCTTCCGTTGCATATGCTGCTGTTTATCCTTTTGCTCTGATACTTACTATTTTACTTTCACAGGCAATCTTGTGAAAAAGCCTGTATTACGTCCGCTCAGTAAAATTTTTCTTGCTGTAACAGTATCTTTCATGCTTGTTTTAACAGTTTACGTTTTTCTCAATTATTACAAAATTGAAAATGAACTGCTTAATTTTGTAAAGGATTACGGCCTTTATGCCATTTTTTTGATAAGTTTTTTCACAGACATTCTTTTTCAGCCTATAGGACCTGATGTGGCAGTGATCGGTGGAGTTCTGATATATAAAGAAATTTTTTATTCCGTATTTTTTACCTCACTGGGTAGTGTTTTTGCAAGCTTTTTAAGTTATTCTTTTGGACGAATGTTCAGGACATACGGAATGCAGAAGCTGAATTCTTCTGCAAAATTTCAGAAATGGAGAAGGATTCACGCAAAGTTCGGCCTTATAAGCCTTAGTATCGGAGCACTTTCTCCTGTACCTTACGTTCCCATGTGTTGGATCGCGGGCTTATTCAACGTGAAAATGTATAAGTTTATCCTGTTCGGAATTGTACCCAGAGTAGTAAGATTTGCAACGTTGGGAATGATTGCGCACTATATTAATATGTCCATTACATAAAATCGTGATAGGTCAGTTCAATGTTTTATATTGATCTGTCAGTCTTAATATAGTATCTTATTTGTACTGGAGGTGCGTTATGGATATAAAAGACGATATCAAACCTATTTCATATATAAAGACACATGCAGCAGATATGCTTAAAAGAGTAAATGAAACTCAACATCCTATGATAATTACCCAAAATGGGGAAGCTAAAGCCGTACTCCTTGATACTGAAACATACCAGTCAATGATGAATAGCATTGGTATACTAAAAGTACTTTCTCAGAGTGAAAATGATATTGAGAAGAATAATGTGATTGCTCAGGAGACAGTATTTGCTGACATAGAAAAAAAGCTGAATAAACTTCAAGAAAGTAAAGCAAAGAACAGATAATCAAAAAGTGCAGACGAAAATCACTTATGAAAAAATATAAACTGTTATGGACAGAAACTGCACTAAAAGATTTAGAAGAGATTATAGAATACATAGTTCTGGATTCAGTAGAAAATGCAATAAAACAATATGAGAAAATCAAAAAAGCAGCCAAATCTCTAAAAACATTTCCCGATCAGGGCAGAATAATTCCGGAACTTTATAAACAAAATATTACTAAATACAGAGAGTTGATTATCGAGTCCTGGAGGCTGATGTATAAAAAGGAAATGGAAACAATTTATATGATGGCAGTCATAGATGGAAGAAGAAATTTAGAAGATATTCTTATGAAAAGACAATTGCGATAATAAAATAGATGTGAAACATAACAACGATTTCATATCTAATTTTCATGCTCTACAGGTAAATAATGGTTGTTTTAGCTTTTTTATATCTTTATTAATGATTTATAATTTTCGGAGGGAAGCTGAGTAGCTTGACATTCAAATAGTTAGGTGTATCATAGCTTATATTTCTTATAGAGAGGGTTATCTATGTTATACGAGCCTACAAAAATTAAAGACATTACGATTAAAAACAAAATTGTTATGTCCTCTATGTGTATGTATTCCGCTTCAGATGGCTTCCCAACTGACTGGCATAAAATCCATTACGGCAGCCGTGCAGCAGGTGGTGCCGGACTTATCATGTCAGAAGCAGCGGCGGTGGAGCCGATAGGCAGAATTTCACCATATGATTTAGGATTATGGAAGGATGAACATATCGGTGTATTGAAAGATTTAGTTGATATTTGCCATGATTTTGGCTCAAAAGTGGGTGTTCAGCTTGCCCATGCAGGAAGAAAGGCTGAAAGCTATGGCCCATGGGAAAGGAGAGGTGCTGAAATAAAAGGTTCAACAGAGGCGATAGCTCCAAGTGCAATTCCGTTTGGACAAAATTGGCACACACCAAATGAAATGAGTGTCGATGATATTGAAAACGTAAAAACCTCCTTTTTAAATGCGGTTAAGCGTGCTGTGAAGGTAGGTTTTGATATTATTGAAATTCACGCAGCCCATGGATACCTTTTACACCAATTTTTGTCTCCAATTTCAAATGTAAGAGAAGATAGTTATGGTGGCAGTTTTGAAAATAGGCAGAGACTTTTGCTTGAAATAGTAAAAGAAGCAAAAAACTTAATACCTAACTCTACACCTTTGTTTGTACGACTTTCCTGTGTAGATTATGTGGAAGGTGGAATTACAATCAAAGATACTGTTAAAATTGCCAAAAATTTAAAAGATCTCGGTGTCGATGTAGTAGATTGTTCGTCAGGTGGTATTGTCGAAGAGGAAACCAAAGAGGAATTTCCTTGTTTTCAATGTGGCTTTGCAGAAAAAATAAAATCTGAAGCAGGCGTTATGACTATGGCAGTAGGGGCAATAACCGAATATGATCAGGCAGAAAATATTCTCAAAAATAAACAGGCTGATTTAGTGGCATTCGGCAGAAAATTTTTAAGAAATCCATACTTCCCCACACAGTGGGCAAAAGAAAAAGGGATAGATTTTGAAGTCCCATTACAATACAAAAGGGGCTGGATGTAGCACGTTTTTAAACCTGGCTGCTTTGATTATCAAGCAGCCGGGAAATATTTAGATGCCTAAAATCCGCATAAAAACATCATTTAACTTTTTCGGAACATCTTTTACTGGTTGTGTACCTAAGATTGCCTCGTCACAGCTGCCTCTGAAACTATAGAACATTATTGTTGCGGTCCAATGTGCATCGTCAATTTTCCATGCCCCGGCTTTTGCGCCATCATCTATAAGTTTGGCAAGATATCGAGTGATTTCCGCATCAACCATAGTATTGCGGAAAGGCATACCTTTGCCGTATATAACAACGTCATGAAGATCGCTCATATCAAAATAGGCATCTACAGCTGAATATACCCATGCTTTAATGCGCCCAATCCAGTCATTTTCAGCACATCCTTCAACCGCTGGGCGTATACGCTCCATCACTTTCTTCTCAAAATTCTTACGCATAACCGTTAGGAGTTTCTCCTTATTTGAAAAATAGTGATAAAGCGTCCCTTTTGCAAAGTTGGCTGTTGAAGCTATCTCATCCATTGTTGCTGCGTCATAACCTTTTTCGATAAACAGTTTCTCAGCCGCCTCAATAAGTGCTTTTTTGTTCTGATCCGATTGACGCGGGCCTCTTGGTGCTCCTCTTCGGCGTTTGGGTTGTTCCGAAACGGAAGCTTTCACATTAATCTCCTTTATAATCAATAGTTTTTAAAAGAGTATATTAAATTCAACTCCAAGTCAATTTTAAATTGACTGCCAGTCTATTTTATCCTAAACTTAAATATGTTTGAAAATAAAAGGAGGCTTTATGAGTGGAGTACGAAGAAGCTATTGTGGACTCTGCCATCCTAGATGTGGAACATTACTGCATATTGAAAATGGCAAAGTTGTTAAGGTTACAGGAGATCCTGATCATCCTATAAACAGAGGTAATATTTGCGAACGTGGACGTTTAATGACTGACCATCTTTATCATCCGGATCGGCTTAACTACCCTTTAAAAAGGGTTGGTGAAAAAGGTGAGGGCAAATGGGAACGCATCAGCTGGGATCAAGCTCTGGATGAGGTGGCTGAAAAACTTTCTAAGCTGAGGGATGAATACGGAGCGGAAACTCTGACCTTTACCCATGGCACAAAGCGTACGTACCATTGGGACTGCAGACGTTTTTTTAATCTTTTCGGCTCTCCGAACACATGCGGTGTCCACAACATATGTATGTGTCCCAGTTATGCAACAGAATATGCAACCTACGGAGGAATGATTTTAGCCGGTGAGGTTTCAAAAGCTAAGTGTATTGTTATGTGGGGCTGCGGCCCTTCACAGTCCGATCCCAACCTGCTTTATCCAGCTTTGCTTAATGCCAAGAAAAACGGTACAAAGTTAATTGTAATAGACCCAAGATATACTAGTGAAGCGAAAAAAGCTGACCTGTGGCTACAAATACGTCCGGGCACAGATCTGGCTCTTATGTTAGGTTGGATACGCTTTTTTATTAAAGAAGAGCTGTATGATAAGGAATTTGTATCTGAGTGGACAGTGGGTTTTGAAGAGCTTAAGGAAGCAGTTGAGGAGTACACCCCTGAAAAGGTCGCTGAGATAACAGATGTGCCTGCCGAGCTTGTTGTGAAAGCGGCAAGGATGTATGTTGAAAATTCTCCTGCTGTTATACCATTCGGGCTTGGGCTGGACAAGCAGGGTATTAATTCCACCCAGTGTGCAAGAGCGCGAGCTATCATTCGGGCGATCACGGGCAATCTGGAAGTTCCGGGTGGCGAGGTTTTTTCGTTGGCCGGCGATATTGGTAAAATTCGCGACTGGACGTCTCTGGAAGCGAATGATTTTTTGCCTGAAACTCAAAGAAAAAAACAGATCGGTGCGGACAAATATCCGTTTTTTGGCTTTCCCGGCTGGGAAAGAAACGTAGAAGCTAATGCCAAACTGCCTGAAGGTTATATGGCACCCCCGGAAGCTTGGCATTCAAATGTAGCACATTCCAGAGAGGTCTTAGATGCTATCATAACGGGCAAACCTTATCCCGTTAAGGCAGCAATAACCTTGGCTAACAATCCGCTTCTTGCTTTTCCTAATACCAAGCAGGTATTTGAGGCGTTAAAGGCTCTTGAACTTTATGTTGTTGTGGATTATTACATGACGCCCTCAGCGGCGATGGCAGATTATGTCTTTCCTGCTGCATCCACTGTGGAAACATCTGAGCTCTGGCTTAGCAATACGTTTTGTGTGGCTTGCCCTCAGGGAGTGGAACCAATGTATGAGAGGCGTAACAGCTACGATTTTTACCGCGGTCTTGGTATACGTTTAGGACAAGAAAAGCAGTGGCCATGGGAGAGCATCGAGGATGTGTATGACCATTGCCTCGAACCTGTCGGGTTAACTTTCAATCAGCTATCAGCTCAGTACGGAATTTTTGGTAAGATGGAGTATCAGCGCTACAAAAAATACGGTTTCGGTACACCTTCCGGCAAAGTGGAGCTGAAATCTTCTATATTTGAAGAACTTGGGGCGGATCCTTTACCAAAATATAAAGAGCCGTTATGGAGCCCGAAAAATGATGAAATTGCAAAAGAGTACCCACTTATACTTATTACAGGAAGCAGGTTTATGCCGATGTATCATTCTGAACAGAGGCAGATAGAAAAAGCCCGAAAAAGAGTACCAGACCCACTGGTGTCAATACATCCTGAAACTGCTGAGCGGCTTGAGCTTTCTGAGGGGGACTGGGCGATTATATCAACACCCCTCGGCTCGATTCGCCAGCGTGTAAGAATCACAGAGGATATGGATCCCGGTATGGTTGATGTTCAGCATTCATGGTGGTTTCCTGAAAAAAGTGAGAAATTACCGGAGCTGTTTGGGGTCTTTGAGTCAAATGCGAATATACTGTGTCCCAATGCCCCGGAGTTTTGCAGCCCCGAAATAGGTAGCTGGCCTCATACTGCATTAATGTGCCGTGTTGAAAAAGAAACCAAAGCTTAAATAAATATGAGAAAGAAATAGGTGGCCATCCTTTTCAATGATTCACATCTCTTCCCTGTATCGTAATGTCCTCGTCGAAATCTCCAATGTTCTGCTGAGGTCTTCGATGGGGACAATCTCATCTTTTTCGTGATTCGTTTTATCATAGTTTTCTTACCTGTAGTCGTTGGTTTTAGCGATAAGGATGACGACATTAATGTGAATATCGTAAAACATAAAATTTCTCCAACTGGTATAAAATTTAAAAACGATGTTTTACGAAAAAAATATTTAAAAACAATAACTTCAAAAAGTAAGTAAATAAGACAATATACATAATATAGAAAAGCGTTTTAAAAAATAATTGACATACACGTAAATGTAAATTATAAATAATAATAGCAGGCCATACGTTCCGGACAATCGCTTGGAAAACCAACCTGAGGGTGATTTTGGTCAGACAGTGGTTTTTGTTGAAAGTGCGTAAAAGTAGGATGAAATGCCGGAGTCTTTGAGTCGGAACAGAAAGGAAAGTATGCACACCAGGGTGATGGAGTCGGAAGACACCATCGGTTCTTCAAAAACGGGATGGATTTAAAGTGGTAGTGCCTGAGCTGACAAACAGTCGGTCGACAATTATTGCATTTTGGAGGTGGTTGAATGTCAAGCGAAAAACACCATGGCGATGAAGGTCTTCGCTTGCTTTACAAATTGAGCCGGGAAGAGTTGGTCCGGATCATTGTCGACGATGCCAAGAACTGGCTCGCCCACGACGGGCTCTGGTTTCAGGAGATTGAAAAACGTTACGGGCTCGATGTGGCAGTTGACGCCGACACCGAAGCCTGGCGCAGATTCACCGTGATTGAAGCCAGGCGGATTATGGCTCGCATAGGAATTGCACCGGGAGGAGGAATCCCCGCTTTGGTGGAATGTCTCAAGCATCGGTTCTACGCCCGTCTCAATCTTCAGGAGGCTATCGATATCACCGAAAACAGAGCGGTGTTTCGTATGCTTGACTGCCGCGTTCAGTCGGCAAGAAAGCGTAAGGGCATGGCAGAACATCCCTGCAAGTCAGTGGGAATTGTCGAATATGGTGAGTTTGCCAAAACCGTTGATCCTCGTATTGTGACCCGGTGTATCGCCTGTCCGCCCGACCCTGTTCCTGAAGAATATTGGTGCGCCTGGGAATTCACACTGCAGGATTAGTCCAGGACACAGTCTATGAGTGGGAAATGTAACCTCACGCACTGGACAAATGACATATATTAACTAATTCAGAAACGTTCCAAGGAGGTACACTATGCACGGAAATGCTAAAATTCATAAATTTTCGGATCAGAAAGCATCCGCAAAGATACAGCACAAGATCCGTTTTGTGACGGCGACCAGCCTTTTCGACGGCCATGATGTCTCGATCAATATTATTCGCAGGATTCTCCAGGCCTCCGGAGCGGAGGTCATTCACCTGGCTCATAACCGCTCCGTGGAGGAGATCGTCACGACAGCAATTCAGGAGGATGTGCAGGGGATATGCATCAGCAGTTATCAAGGGGGACACGTCGAGTTCTTCAAATATATTATGGATCTGCTGCGTGAGCGCGGTGCGGATCATGTCAAGGTTTTCGGCGGCGGTGGCGGAGTCATCATTCCGGATGAGATCGCCGAAATCGAAGCCTATGGCGTAACCAAGGTATTCTCGCCTGAAGACGGACGCCGCATGGGATTGCAGGGAATGGTCGACTTTATGTTGCAGCAGTGCGATTTCAGCCTGGAGCGGGACCCTGAGGAGGAGTTGTTCAAATTGCCGGATCAGGATATCCGTGCCATAAGCACGATCATCTCTTTAGCCGAAGACTCGGTATATGCGGGGAGCCAGGAATCCTACGGGCAGCTGCGCGAGCGGGTCAAGGAGATGGCACGCCCCGTTCCGGTCATCGGCGTCACGGGAACAGGAGGGGCCGGCAAAAGTACCTTCTGTGACGAATTGGTGCTGAGGTTTCTGCGGGACTTTCCTGAAAAAAGTGTCGCTATCCTGGCGGTAGACCCGTCTCGGCAACGTACCGGAGGAGCCCTTCTGGGAGACCGAATCCGCATGAATGCAATCACTGGAAAACGAGCTTACATGCGTTCTTTGGCGACCCGGGGATCGCACTCCGAGCTCTCCCTCGCCGTTGAGGATGCGCTGGATGTTGTTCGGGCCTCCGGATTTGACCTCGTTATTATCGAGACATCGGGAATCGGACAGGGGGATGCTTCGGTGGTGCAGGTTTGTGATCTCTCTCTTTATGTCATGACTGCGGAATTCGGGGCGCCGACACAGCTTGAGAAGATCGATATGCTCGATTTCGCCGATCTGGTGGTGATTAATAAATTCGAGCGCAAAGGCTCGGAAGATGCCAGGCAAAACGTCATCAAACAGATACGCCGTAACAACCGTAATCAATTCGATGGGCCGGACGGAGAGATCCCAGTCTACGGCACCATTGCTTCACAGTTCAATGACCCGGGAACCACCGTACTCTATCGTACGGTCATCGAGAAGCTTAACGAGAAAAAGGGACTGGGATGGGAGTCCAAGCTCAAGGTCGTCGACGGAGACTCTCTGAGCAAAACAATCATACCTGCGGACAGGATTCACTATCTCGGCGAGATTGTTCAGACCGTGCGGGGCTATCGCAAAAACGTGGATCAGCAGAGTAAAACAGCTCGAGCTCTCTACCAGTTGCAGGGGACACTGGATCTGCTGCCGGAAGGATCGGCCGCGGTCCGGGAAATTGCCGAGCAGATCGAAGCGCATGAGTCAGAACTTCACGAAAATTCCCGCAGTCTCCTGGAACGCTGGGACGAGCTGAAAGATGCCTACAAGAAAGATGTGTTAGTCACCAAGGTTCGTGACCGCGAGATTACGAACGAGCTTTACAGTTCAAGCATTGCCGGTACGCGGATTCCGCGGGTCAGCCTGCCGCGTTATTCGGATAAGGGGGACATGTTGCGCTGGTTGATGCTGGAGCATCTGCCCGGCTTTTTCCCTTACACAGCCGGTGTTTTTCCATTTAAGCGCGCGGAAGAAGACCCCAAGCGGCAATTTGCCGGCGAAGGAAGCCCGGAGCGGACCAATCGGCGGTTTCACTACCTGTGCCAGGAGGATGGCGCCAAAAGGCTGTCCACGGCATTTGACAGCGTAACGCTCTACGGGGCCGACCCTGATTATCCACCAGATATTTATGGGAAGGTGGGTGAAAGCGGGGTCTCGATCTGTACGGTGGAGGATATGCGGAAGTTGTTTGACGGATTTGATTTATGTGCGCCCTCCACAAGCGTATCCATGACGATCAACGGCCCGGCGCCTATGATGCTGGCGATGTTTTTCAATGTGGCCATTGATCAGCAGGTGGAGAAGTTCAAAGAGCAGCACGGCCGCAACCCGGATGAGGCTGAATATCGTGATCTTAAGGACTACACGCTGCAAAACATTCGCGGAACAGTGCAGGCGGATATCCTCAAGGAAGATCAGGGACAGAACACCTGTCTTTTCTCCATTGATTTTGCGCTGCGGATGATGGGGGACGTGCAGCAGTATTTCATCGACAACAAGGTGCGCAATTACTATTCGGTCTCGATCAGCGGCTACCATATCGCTGAGGCGGGCGCCAACCCCATCACCCAGTTGGCTCTGACGCTGTCTAACGGTTTTACCTATGTCGAATATTATCTTTCGCGGGGGATGCACATTGATGAATTCGCCCCAAACCTGTCTTTCTTCTTTAGCAACGGCCTTGACCCGGAATATTCGGTAATCGGTCGGGTGGCCCGGCGGATCTGGGCCGTCACCATGAGGGAAAAATACGGGGCTAACGAACGCAGTCAGAAACTGAAGTATCACATCCAAACCTCGGGAAGGTCGCTGCATGCTCAGGAGATGGATTTTAATGATATTCGTACCACTCTTCAGGCGCTGATTGCTATTTATGACAATTGCAATTCACTGCATACCAACGCTTACGACGAAGCGGTGACTACTCCCACGGAGGAATCGGTGCGGCGGGCCATGGCGATCCAGATGATCGTCTCCAAAGAGTTCGGCATGACCAAGAACGAAAATCCGGTTCAGGGATCCTTCATCATCGAGGAGCTGACCGATCTGGTGGAAGAGGCGGTCATGATGGAGTTTGAGCGTTTGGACCATCGCGGCGGGGTGCTCAGTGCGATGGAGACCCAGTATCAGCGCAATAAGATACAGGAAGAATCAATGCTCTATGAGCACAAGAAGCACGACGGCAGCCTGCCGATCGTAGGGGTGAATACCTTTTTGAATCCCCGCGCTGATGAGGAGGGGTATGATATCCCCGGCGATCTGGCGCGGGCGAGGCCCGAAGAGAAGGAACGTCAGATCAGCAAATTGCGTGCCTTTCAGGACAAAAACCGGGAGAAAGCGCCCCAGGCCCTGGAACGACTCAAGGAGGCGGTTGTCGCTGGCGAAAATATTTTTGGTGAGATGATGGAGACCGTCAAAGTTGCCTCCCTGGGACAGATCACCCAAGCCCTGTTCGAGGTCGGCGGGCGCTATCGTAGAAATATGTAAGAACGCGGGGGGAGACCCCCAGCGGGCTTACTGCGCCGTATTCTTCCATGAAAAGGAGGAGAGGGTAAATATTTTTTAGTTCAACAGAGACGAAAGGAGTGTTCGCAAATACATGAACAGAGAGGCCGAACAGGAGAAAGTGACCCGGATCCTCGATACCGCACGTCTGGCACCTTCCTGAAAAAAAACATGCAGTGCTGGACTTTTCCCGTTCAGCGCCATAGATGCCAGCGGTGCAAGGTTGGCGACGAACCTCGTCCATGAGATGGGGTGTCGCCGTGGCTGCCATTTTTGAAAGTATTTAAAACGGAGGTAGAAATCATGGTTGAAACGATTGGAGTTCTTGGAGCGGGGCAGATGGGAAACGGCATCGCCCATGTTTTTGCTCAGCACGGATATCAGGTTGTCCTCTTCGATATTGCGCAGGAGCAACTGGACAAGGCGATGGCGACCATCGAGAAAAACCTGGCACGCCAGGCAAAGAAGGGAGCCATCGCAGAGAGCTTGGTTGACGAGGTGCTGGGGCGGATTAAGACGACTCTGTCCATGGAGGATCTGGCGCCGGTGGATTTTGCCGTGGAGGCGGTAACCGAAAACGAATCTGTCAAGCTGGAGGTTTTCCGTAAGCTTGACACTCTTGTCAAACCAGAGGCGTATCTGGCTTCCAACACCTCGTCCATCCCCATCACCAAAATTGCCGCTGTTACCGGGCGCCCGCAGCAAGTTATAGGCATGCACTTTATGAACCCGGTGCCGGTGATGACACTGGTGGAGGTGATTCGTGGTCATGCCACCAGCGACGAAACTTTCCGGGTCACGGCCGACCTGGTCGCGAAGCTGGATAAGGAAAAGGCGGTCTCTCAGGACTATCCCGGCTTTATCGTCAACCGTGTACTGATTCCTATGATCAACGAGGCGATTTTTGCCCTCTATGAAGGGGTTGCGACGGCTGAGGATATCGATAAGGGGATGAAACTGGGTACCAACCAGCCTATGGGGCCTTTGACTCTCGCAGATTTTATCGGACTCGACACGGTGCTGGCGATTGCTAATGTTCTGTATGAGGGATTCAAAGATCCCAAATACCGCCCATGCCCTCTGCTGGTCAAAATGGTCAACGCCGGCTATCTGGGGAGAAAGTCGGGACGCGGTTTCTACACTTATCAGTAAAGAAGAGGGAAAGAATAGAGACTGCTGCTAATCAAAAAAAACAATGGTATCGCCCAGCTTGCAAAGCCTCAACGCACTCAACAGCGCAATGCTGTATGAACTTGATGCACTCTATAGTATAGGACTGCAACGATGACGCCAAGATGGTGATGCTGACCGGAGGCGGGAATTTGAGAACAACATCTGCGGTCTATTAGTGCTAACAAGGACATAACCGGTTTTATCTCGTTGATAAAAGAGCCTATGACAAGTAAGAAGTCGAATGCGAAGGAAGCTTCGGGCGATATATAGCACTTCAATCAGCAGGCTTTATTATACAAACAATTTTCTTCTTACTCGGATTTGTTGTGGTCGCGGTTACAGGGTTCCCGAGCTAAAAAAACTCAATGGAACACTTGCAAAGCTCGCGCGACTCAACTATGCGTTGAAAAACTGCGATTGAAATAGCTAAGAAAAACAAAGTACTATAATTTGTAAATTTTACATTTATGACAAAATCCAATGGTGGAGTACCGGCGGAATTTTCAATATAGCTTCAATAACCTAATAATATTAAAATAATCATGTTATCCAGCTAGAATATTTCTACTTGACTATAAATTAATTGTCAAGTTATACTACACTTATGAAGGATATACAGAACTATGTAATAACTTGTTAAGCATTAAAGGAGATGGAATTGGAAGTTGCAACATGGGTATCTGCCGTCGCTAATATTTGTATTGCCCTTGGCGTCGGTCTTGCTTGGTGGTCGTTCCGCGGCGACCATGAAAGATCAAGAAGGGAAAAAGCTATTGAGCTTATTTCTCAGTGGGCACTGAACATGAATAAAAGAGGGTCTGCGGCGAGAAAGCTGGTGGAAACGCTCGACCAAGAAAAATCGAAACTGCTCTTCAACCAAGAGCCTCTGAAGATTGGCAAGAAGCATATTGGGCTAGTGCGAGCAGCTTTGGAAGCTGATGTAGATGAGCCTAAAGGTGATGAAATTGCTTTGGACGAAAATCAGTCCTCTGAGCTACGGTGGCAAGTTGTTACATTCTTAAACAGCCTTGAATCAGTACTATCGGCATGGCGGCACAATATAGCCGATAAGGAAATTATTACTGAGCAATTTAGATACTTGGTATCTCAAACTGATGGCCACTATATTTTGGAGGAATTTAGAGTTGTTGCAGGAGGTAGTCATACCAATCCAGCAACACAAGAGTTTGTTGAGCATATAAAAACAGAGCTAAAGAAAAGTGATCAATCAGGTAAGCGGGCTGTTGCTTAACAAAACGCTGTTGCCGGACTGGTTTTCCGCTGCGCTACAAACCAGCCGCAAAGCTCTGCGTTATGTTTTTAAATTTGTAACTAATTGGAGGAGACACATATGACTCAAAAACGATTCTCATTAGATTCAGATTTTGAAAAGCTATTGAATTACTCACGTGTCTTAGTTGATGGAGAATGGGTGTTTGTTTCTGGCTGTTCGGGTTTTGACTATAGCAATATGACTATCTCAGATAGCATGGTAGACCAAGTAGAGCAGACATTCAAAAATATTCAATGGTGCCTCTCTCAAGCTAAAGTGACATTCAATGATGTGGTAAGAATGAGAATTATTGTTGCAGATAGGGATGCATATTTAGAGGCAGCGAAAGTTATCGGACGCTATTGTAAGAATGCAAAACCTGCAAATACCACGTGGTTTGCTGAGCTTCCAGATCCCAGGATTAAAATAGAAATTGAAGTAACAGCAAGAAAGCACGAAAAGAAAGTCAAAACATAACAATGGGTTGCAAGGGACGATCGCTGTTGATCGCGCCCCTGAGCCCAGGCGTTATCGATATAAATTTGGCCTTGAATTCCGAGAATGATGCACTAAATAGTGTTAATTTACAAACATCCAGTTAATATCTCAACCATTTTTTTATAGCTTTCGTACTTTGCAGAATAAATATCGCTATTCACTAACAGGCGATCATACTTTTTCAGGAGCGTTGGAGGAACTCTTAGGATGATCTCAAATCCTGATAATATTAAAATTATGGTATTATTCAGTCAAAAATTTAGCATTTGATTTGACCAAATTTAATTGTCAAGCTATCATAAAATTATGAAGGATATACAGAACTATGTAATAACTTGTTATGTGTTACTGCCAAGAGGTGAATTTCATTGCTTGAGTTGAAAACAGTCGGTCTTTTTCTAGTCACCGCACTGGCAGAGATTATTGGTTGTTACTTACCTTACCTCTGGCTTCGTGAGGGCAAGACTATCTGGCTGCTAGTGCCAGGTGCGTTGAGTCTTGCAGTATTTGCGTGGTTGCTTTCGTTGCACCCAACCGCTGCCGGCAGGGTCTATGCTGCGTATGGTGGTGTGTATATTTTTATGGCGATTGTGTGGCTTTGGGCCGTCGATGGTATTCGGCCAACCGTTTGGGATCTAGTTGGCTCAGCCGTTGCGCTGGTGGGTATGGCCATCATCATGTTTGCGCCGCGCACCACATAACCAGTGCATTAAATACGTTCCGACCCGATGGGCCTCCACCGGACGGCTTTTTCTCCGCTTCGCTGCGCAAAAGCCGCCGTTTATGCAGGCGTTAGCGGGCACAATAGTCACATATTTGTAACATGAATTAGCTATGGTTAAACCCATTTTTTTATCAAATCAAGATAAGGGGATAACCATGAAATTACTTCGCATAATTCCAGTATTATTTGTTTCACTATGTTCTTTGAGTTCAGCCAACGCTGCCACCGTCGCGATTGGCACCGGGTCACCTATCCTGTTGGTCCCAGACAGTAGCATTGTTGTTTCAACAGGAGGCGATAAGGACATATCCGGAAGCACCACGGACATACAATTAAGCGGTGATTACAACATTTACACAGATGGTGACATGTTTCTTGATTATTCCGTGTTCAGTGATAATCAAGATTTGTTTATCGGCAGCAATATATCAATAACAGGCCAGACAGTAACTATATTCTCATTCAATGATTCACCAACGCTGCCTGTTTTATCCAATACAAGCATATTTACAAATCCCATCTATAGCATGAGCGAGGTTGGTAATATTTTGTTGTTTCCAGAAGCGCCCATCTTGAGCGGAGCATTTGAAGCATCTGGCAATCTGTATATTGGTAACTACTCATCGTTTCAGCCTGTCCCGTTACCTGCCTCAACGATATTGTTACTCTCTGGATTGGCTATGCTCGGTGGTGGAACAGCCGCTAACAATCGCTTTAACAAGGACGGCGCAAAAAGACGCGCCGCCTGTTAAGCGAGGCGTTATATTCATAAATTACTAGCGATGCTGAGTTTGGTTAAAAAAGGTGGGCATATAAAATACAAATGTCTTATAATATGCAAAAACACTATCAATAGTAATTTGAATTACACTAATGCGGGAGGGTAAATTGAAGCGCGCCGGTAAAAAAGAAATATATAAAATTAAACTAATGAAATGGTTTGGAATGCGTAGAAGAGTATCAAAAATAATTAACTGAAGGAATGCTATAAAAAATGCAATGGAATTACAAGATTGTATATGAAGCAAGTATTGATAGACGTAGTCCATTTGAAATATGCATTCACAAAATAGAGAAGCTATGCCAGTTTTTTCGGAAGGTCATATTTTCAATTGATGTAAAATAAATATAAATGAAAAAAGAAAAAGTAGTTCTGAATGTTAGTAAAATCAGAAGCTGCCAGTAGAAAAAGAGAAGGGGAAATATATTTATTTAAAACAAGAGTTTCGGAAAGACTATAGTTGAAAACAAATTTGATGTTCATCAAATTACAGAAGTGATAATGAAGACTATATAATAAAATTGAACTGCTGGTGATGAATTAGCTCAAGTATAATTGGAATATTCTTAAGTTTTGAGTTAAGCTTAAAATATTATGATAAGGAGAGTATTCCATGAGCAAGAGAAGACATTTCAGTGGTCAAGACAAGGTAAAGATTTTGAGAGAACATTTGGAAGAAGGCAAGCAGGTATCGGAAGTCTGTGAGAAGTATGACATTCACCCAAACCTTTTTTACAAATGGAAGAAAGATTTTTTTGAGAGTGCTGCGAGTTATTTTGAGAAGCATGGTTCGAATGGCACGAAATCAGCAGAAACCAAGAGGCTAAAAGCATTGGAAGCTAAGGTTTCATCTCAACATATGGTAATATCAGAAATAACAGCGGAGAACATAGAATTACGAAAAAAGTATTTTAATGTATACACATATTTACCCTCCCATGGCGGGTGCTATGGGGAGTCTGAAAGACAGTTGGACTCCCCCTGAAATCCGAGACGAATTTTTAGATTACATAGATGCAATGACAGAGAAGACAGGTTTAAACAAATTAAAGTTAATAGAATATTCAGGTATATCAACGAGCAAATATTATCACTGGCAGCAGAATAGAGGCAAACCGTTGAGTCCCAAGCGGGACACTCCCCGCAGTCACCAACTGTTGCCTACGGAAGTAGACGCTATTGTTGAGTATAAGAAAAAACATTTGGAGTTAGGCTACCGTAGATTAGCTTGGATGATGGTGGATGAAGATGTAGTGTATGCCTCTCCGGCGTCAGTTCACCGAGTATATGTAAGAAACGGATTAAACACCAAATTCACCCGTGATGGCGGCACAAAGCACCCTACTGGGTTTGAACAGCCTGAGTCCGCTCATGAGCAGTGGCATATAGATATAGCGTATATAAATGTATTTAGTACATTTATGTTTTTAATAACGATACTGGACGGTTTCAGTCGTTTCATAGTGAGCTGGAGATTGTTTCGCACAATGAGGTCACTTGATGTAGAAATAGTGCTTCAGCGAGCTTTTGAGAACTTTTCTGGGGTAAATCCCCGGGTAATAACGGATAATGGCAGTCAATTTTTGAGTAAAGATTTTAAATCTATGCTAAAGCATTTTGGAATAGAGCATTCCAAGTCTAGGGTGAATCACCCGCAGTCTAATGGCAAAATAGAGTGATATCACCGGAGTATAAAGAGCGAATGTATTAGGAAGCAGTCATTTCTTGATGACGAGGATGCTACTCATGCAATAGGAAAATATGTAGATCATTACAATTATGAGAGATTACATGGTTCATTGAATTATTTAACGCCGTATGATTATTTAACAAATAATATTGATGAAAAGATTGCAGAGAGGCGTAAAAAATTATATAAGGCAAAAATGATCAGGAAAGAATATTGGAAGCAAAAAATGACGGATAGCGCTTAACAATTATGCTAAATATTCCAATTTACGATGAGCCAATACAGTGAGGCAATAGTAATTGTGAAGACAAAACACTACAGATGCAGAAAAGGCAGGAGTTAAAATGAGTATTTATATAATGAGCCCAGAGAGTAAGACAGAAATTTAGGAGGATTAAGGTGTAGACTTCCCCAAAATAACCAGGAGGGTTAGAATACACAAATGAGAAAGAAATACGATAAAGCATTTAAAGCCAAAATAGCACTGGCAGCACTGAGAGAAGAAAAGACAATTCAAGAGTTATCCAGGGAATATGAAGTACATCCGAATCAGCTCTCCCAATGGAAGAAACAACTGTTAGACGGGGCTGCGGATCTATTTGAGCGCCCCAATAAAAAAAATCCTGATGTAAAGAAGGCTGAAGAAGACAGAGATATGCTTTTAAAGACAGTTGGTGAAATGAAAATTGAGAATGATTTTAAAAAAAAAAGTACCGGCAACTGTACGGGAAAGAGCCCTTCTAGTGGATATGGTGCCTGTATCGGTCATTTCGGACAGCGTATCGTTTTGTTTCGGACAGTTGAGCATCAAGTTAACCTCAATGTTGTAATTATGTATAAGTTAAGCCAAACTGAATATCCAGCACTTTCTGCCTGAAGCTTTCTGACACTCTCGCCTTTGAGGTTGATTTTGTGGCTGCTATGTAAAAGTCTGTCGAGGATAGCATCAGCAACAGTATCGTTATTCAAATAATCATACCACCGGCTGATAGGCAGCTGGGAGGTAATAATTGTTGAACTGACTCCGACCCTGTCTTCAAGCACTTCCAGTAAGTCATTTGCATCATCAGCACTGAGAGGATTAATGCCAAAGTCATCAAGAACAGGTAAATTGAGTCTTGCAATCTGACTGAGTGTTTTCATATATGTTCCGTCAAGTCTGGCAAGCTTTAAATCTTCCATAAGCCTGGGCATTCTGTAGTACCTTGCAGTAAAACCATCGCATATAGCTCTCTGAGCGAGAAAGCTTTTCCCAGTTCCTGTTGGCCTGTGGCAATGATATTTTGTTTTCTGGCCAAATATTCGCCGCTAACAAGAGATAACATAACAGACTTATCCAGCCTCCTGGAAATACTGTAATCAATGTCCTCAACTCTTGCATACCTGTCTTTCAGTTTTGCTCTGGTTAAGTTGCGTTTTATCTTTCTGCTCATTCTTCTGACGGGATAAAGCTGACTCCATCCCACTAAATCCCATTTCTCTCAGGAAACAGTTTGGCTTCAATAATATTTTCCGGAAGGGATAAAAACTCTTCAACACTCAAGTCTGTAATTTCAAAACGTATGCAGTAGTCTGATATCGTGGCTTTGGTAACGCCCGTGGATAATGATATTTGCCTGTATGACAAATCATTGCTGTACCGTAATCTTATTACATCATATCAGAATTACTTCGATACACTGTCCGAAAACTAACGATATGCTGTCCTATTTAATCCGATACATGCAATGGCACACAGAATTCAAGCGGTTCTTTGTCAGGTGTGGTTATTGACGGGTATTGGCAAGGTGCTGAGGTGTTTATGGACTTCAATGGTAATTTTGAACATGATGAAAATGAGCCTTTGGTTACTACAGACGCGTATGGTCAATACAGATTTGAGAATCTGGACAATGATTCATTCGGTCATCCGGTTGTGGCAAAAGGTACAGCAGGAGTTACTTATGATGACGGCTTGGGACAGTATTTAACGGATAATATTACCATGGTTTCTCTTGATAACGGCTCAATGCGGGTAGTGTCACCTTTTACGTCCCTTCATTGGTACTATATGAATAATGATAATATGACTTTTGAAGAAGCTATAAATAAAGTGATGGAAGAGTTTGGATTACCATCCCATCAGGCAATTTTTGAGGATTTTGTAGAAAAAAGCTATGACAATACCTCATACCAAAATATGGTAAACACATCCATGAGAATGGGAGAATATATGGGTTATTACTTCTCTTCAGACAACAGTACAACCAATATGAGACAACAAATGATGAACGGTTTCACTTATATGCACCAAAACGTAGGCTGGGGTAATTTTACAGATGACAGTTTTGCACCCGCCATGGGAATGATGCGTGATAGCTATCCTATTAACGGTATGCCCGGAATGGGAATGAGTAACTAATTTTTGCTCAACGTTCATAAATAATTTCTCAAAAGAGGGTAAGCATTGCTTGCTCTCTTTTCTTTATCTGCCGATAAAATTCTTTCGATAAATTTTAAATAATATCATTCTTAAGCACTCTATATATCTGATAAATATAAGTTAATAAAAAAGTTAGAGGAGGCTAATTTTATGTTGACACTAGTTTTTAAAAGTGTTAGAAGTCTCTAACTTAAATACATACAAGTTACGTAGGGATTTAATAGCAGGAGGATAGCATGTTTATAAGAAATAAAATATTTATAGCGGCGTTGTTTGCTTTATTTTTTGTTACCACATTTTCTCCGGTAGCGGCAGCCGAATCATGGAATGATGTGACATCTGAAATAAAGGAATATGTGGATAATGGTTTAAAAGAATACAACAATGGTAATGTCCGGGCAGCAAAGCAAAATATAACTGACGCATATTTTAAAGTTTTTGAAGAAGAGGAAATGGAGCAGGCTATTCAGGCAAATATCGGTGGACAGACCGCTTTTAAAGTCGAATATATGTTCGGCGAAATTAAAAAACTTATGGACAAAGGTGCATCTCAGCAGGAAGTAGCGGAAATGGCCGGTTTGTTAATAAAGGACTTAAACACTTATTCAGCTCAGCTTAATGAACTTGCTCCCAGAAAAGAGCAGAGTCCGTTTCAAAAACTTCTGTACTCACTTCTTATAATTCTGAGAGAGGGTTTTGAGGCGATTCTGATTATAAGTGCAATTCTTGCTTATCTTATAAAATCCGGAAATAAAGAAAAAGCCAAAATTGTCTACAACAGTGCAGCCGTTGCTATTGGTGCCAGTATAGTAACTGCCTTTTTGTTTGAATATGTACTGAATATCAGCGGATTGGGACAGGAGCTTCTGGAAGGTATAACGATGCTGCTGGCAACTGCGGTTCTTTTCTTCGTAAGTTACTGGCTTATAAGTAAAGTGGAAGCAAAAAAGTGGCAGAAATATATAGAGGGCAGAGTTGAGAACTCCCTTAAAGCCGGCAACTTGTGGGCTCTTTGGTTTGCTGTGTTTTTGGCTGTATACAGAGAGGGAGCGGAAACAGTGCTGTTTTATCAGGCTTTGATAGCCGATACCGATCCCTCTGCTTATGGAATGATAGCACTTGGCTTTCTGATTGGGTGTGCAGGCTTAGTTATTATGTTTCTTGTGATTGAAAGAACCAGTTTGAAACTGCCTCTCAAGCCGTTTTTTCTGGGGACAAGTGCTCTTCTCTATTATCTGGCGTTTGTCTTTGCAGGTCAGGGTGTTCGTGAACTTCAGGAATCAGGTGTTATAGGAGCAACAGCGTTAAACGGTTTTCCGACAATAGGCTGGCTGGGTGTTTATCCTACCTATCAGACTGTAATTTTACAGGCGATAATAATTGCGGCAGGCATATTTGCCGTCATGTACAACTTTATCCCAAAAAGAGCAAAGGCCTGAAAAGGCTTATTCAATAAAAAATTAATGGAGGTTTAATATGAGCATCAAAAAAGCATTCTTAACATTAGCTGTTGCAGCTTTTGCTGTAATGGTGAGTTACTCAGATTCCTATGCATTTAAGGAATATCCTGCGGGAGAGCCTAAAGAGGCAAACAAAATGGAAGTTGCTGCCGTGTATTTTCAGGCGGCAAAGATGGAGCCGGCCGGTAAAGCGGGGCTGTCAGCTGCAGAATCGGATGTCCACCTTGAGGCGGATGTTACAGCGCTGATGAAAAATCCATATGGTTTCCCTTTCGGCTCCTTTGTCCCTTATCTGAAAGTTGAGTATAAGCTGGAAAATCTGGACAACGAAAAAACACAGGAAGGCACATTTATGCCGATGGTGGCAAGTGACGGACCTCATTATGGAGCTAACGTCAAGATGATGGGCTTAGGCAACTATAAGCTGACTTATCTTATATATTCACCTGAAAAACAGGGGCTTGTGTTACATGCCGATAAAACCACAGGTGTTGATAAGACACGTTTTTGGAAAAAGCCGATTGTTCTTGAGTGGGAATTTACTTACACAGGTAAATTCTAAAAAGTTTTTTAGGCAGGGGGTAACTGTCCCCTGCCTAATTAAATAATTTTTATAAATAGAAACAGGCTGAAAATTTTTTTGTCACAGGAAGGTTTGTAATGATCAAAGGAATGGCACTGACTATATTATCCGGGCTGGATGCGGTAATTCTTATCGGATTTTTGTTTGGTTATTTAAAACATATTAAAATTGAAAATGCTGGGAAAACAGGACTTTACGCTCTTTCAGCGGGTTTGTTGTTCAGCTTTTCTCTTGTTTATACACTAAGACATTTAAGTATTGAAAAAGAGGTAGAAGTCTTTTTTACTTTTACCGGATTTCTGTTGACGGTAATAATATTATTATGGGCTTTTTTACAGAAATACGGTGTGAGTGAAAAAGGGAAAACAAATGATAATTTTATTCAGAAAGTTTTAATATTTGCTTATTGTCTTTATCTTGGAGTGGCATACGAAACCCAAATATTCAGAGTGCCTTCAAAAATTTCTTTAGATGCAATGCAGACAGCCGGATTTGATACTAAGCAGTTTCTCATATACTGCGGAGTAATCACAGGCATTCTGCTGCTAATATTGTTTTTGTTTGCACTTATCAATTTTCTTCGCAGATCACCAAATGATCGGAGCAGACGTTTATTACTAATTATAAATTTTATATATCTTGGCAAACTTTCCATAATGGCAGTATACGGCTTGATTTTTGTAGATATTCTCCCTTCTTCCCCTTCTCTTATTAGTGGTGTGGCGCCTTTTTACAATAATATTGATCTGTTTTCATACTTTTTTCTGTTTGCAACGGGAGTAATCTTAATTTTGAATTTGTTTATAAAAACAGATGATAATATCGGACATGAAAGCCTGAACAGAGCCGAAATACGTAAAATCAAGGCACAGAAAAAGAAAAGACTTTTCTGGATAAAATTTCCGGCAACTTTGGCAGGTATTTTTATTTTAATACTTTCTGCGAATTATATTTCCATGAACCGCACTGTCAGCTTAGTACCCGCTGTATCTTTAAAGCCGGTGAACGGTGTGTTTGAAATAGAGAAAGAAAAAGTTAATGACGGAGGATTGCACCGATTCTCCTTCGAAACAAAGGATGAAATTACAATTAAATTTTTCATAATAAGAAAAAGTGTAGGCGCATACGGGGTGGTTTACGATGCCTGCGATATCTGCGGTGCAGCCGGTTATTATCAGCAGAAAGACAATGTAATCTGCAGGCGTTGTGACGTACTTATGAATAAAGCAACTATAGGTTTTCCCGGCGGCTGTAATCCTATACCCATTAACTTTCGGATAGAAAATGGAAAAATTTATATAACAAAAAAAGAACTGCTTAAAAAAGAAGATATTTTCAGGGCTTAGGAGAGAACCGGATGTTTTTTAGACTTATGAAGCGCACTTTTACAAAAGGTTTTAAATCAAAAATATTGGCAGTTGCCGCCATTATGCTTGGTACCTCTATGGCCACAGCAATGCTGAGTATCTCGATGGATATCGGTGACAAAATGAACAGGGAGTTAAAATCATACGGTTCAAATATTGTTGTTAAACCCGAATCGGCATACATCCCTGCTGAAATTAACGGTGTGGAAATAGGTGGTAAAAGAGACAACAGAAAATTTTTAACTGAAGAGGACGCTTTGAAAATAAAAATGATATTCTGGCGTCATAACATTGTGAATCTTGCACCTTATCTCAGTATGCAGACTAAAGTTAAAGGGGGAAAGGTTACTGTTAAAGGCACCTGGTTTGACGATGAGATAAGGATTCCTTCAGGGGAAAAATACAGACTCGGGATAAAAGATTTAAAATCATGGTGGGAAATAAAAGGTGAATGGATACAAGACGGAAAAAGCAACAATCTTGCTATGGTGGGTTCAGATTTAGCGTCTGAAAACAATATTAGTAAAGGTGATTTGATAAAACTTGAATTTAATAAAGACGGGAAAAGAATAGAAAAAGAAGTGATAGTCAAAGGTATTATCAGCAGCGGTGATGAAGCGGAAAATCAAATCTTTGTACCTCTGAATTTTCTCCAATCCGCGCTGAATATGGGGAATAAAATTGAAAAAATCGAAGTAAGTGCTCTGACTTCCCCGGTTAACGATTTGGCACGGAAAGCGGGCAATGACCCTGAAAGTCTGACAGCTGAAGAGTTTGAAACGTGGTACTGCACTGCATATGCCAATTCGATAGCTTATCAGATAGAGGAAGTAATCCCGGGAGCGGTGGCAGAACAGGTGAGACAGATTTCGGAGTCAGAAAGCAAAATACTTGGTAAAATTAATCTTCTCATGGTTCTTGTTACAATTGCTGCCTTGATAAGCTCTTCACTCGGTATTTCAAGCATTATGACAACTAAAGTTCTGGAGAGAAGGCAGGAGATAGGGCTTATGAAGGCAATAGGTGCTGAGGATATGAATATAGTGCTGTTCTTTCTGGCTGAGATAGTCATTTTTGCCTTTGTCGGCGGTGCAATGGGATTCTTTTTGGGAAGTGCATTTGCCAATATTATAGGAATAAAAGTTTTCAGTATCCCTGTTGCTATGAAATTACTGCTGGCACCCTTTGTTATTATACTGGCTGTTATTATTGCTGTAATGGGGAGTATTTCTCCTTTGAAAATTGTTTTAAAACTGGATCCGGCTGAAGTTTTGCACGGATAGGAGTATAAGTTATGAAGAATGTCCGAATGTTTTTACGATTGATTATACATGCTATCAGAGAGAGAAAATCGAGAACTTTAATAATTTTCTTCGCCATTTCAGTAGGTATCGGAATAATATCGGCATTGTCCAGTGTTTATTATGACATAAACACCAAAATGGCAAAAGAACTGAGGGCTTACGGCGCCAATATATCTGTTAAAGCGGCAGAGGGCGACAAATTCAGTATTGAAAAAATTGACAATATCAAAAAAATTCTCGGAGAAGAATCTGTCGTCGGTGTCAGACCGGATTTGTACGGCGTAGCAGATGTAAAATCCAATAACTCTGTTCTCAAAAGTAAAATGCCCGTTGTTGTGGTGGGGACATGGTTCGATCAAATAGATGAAGTAAACCCTTACTGGAAGATTACAGGCTCTATACCTGTTGAAAAAGGCGTGGGTGAAGCTGTTTTGGGAGAAACTGTGGCTAAAAAGCTGAATTACGGAATTGGGGATAAACTAAAATTAACTTATGGAAAACTGTCAGAAAAGTTTATCGTTGGTGCTGTGATAAAAACAGGAGGGAACCCGGATAACAAAATATTCCTGGATATTGAAGAAGCATGGAAAATTTTCGGAAACAAAGGTTATGTTAATACGGCAAAACTGAGTGTTATTGCTGGCGATAAGAAGCCGAAGTCTCTCATAGCTTCTGTTAACAAAAATGTTTCGGGAATTGAAGCCGGTTCTATTAAACGGATAGCCAGCTCTGAAGGAAAAATTCTGAGTAAAATAAAATCTGTTATGTATCTTGTTGTACTTGTCATACTTGCATCCACTGTACTGTGCGTTTCCACAACTATGATGACTATTATTGCAGAGAGAAAGAAGGAAATAGCGCTTAAAAAAGCACTTGGGGCATCAAATATAATCGTTATCAGCGAATTTTTGACGGAAGCCTTTGTTTTAGGGCTCACCGGTGGTATAGCCGGATATGTATTTGGATATCTCTGTGCCCAGTTAATCGGTCAGAGTGTTTTTGATTCCTATATATCATTCAAGATAGTGGTTGTTTTTGCGACTGTTGTTTTGTCGGCGGTTGTGGCAGGTGCGTCTGCAATGTTTCCGCTTAAAAGGGTTATAAACGTTGATCCGTCAGTTGTTTTGAAAGGAGAATAACATAATGATTAAGAGAGGTTTGATATGAGTCTTATAAAACTGAAAAATGTATCGAAAATTTATAACGGCAGGGTGAAAGCCCTGGATGATGTCAGCCTGGATATAAAAGAGGGTGACTGGGTGTCTATTATGGGACCTTCAGGATCCGGCAAAAGTACTATGCTGAATATTATCGGATGTATGGATACGCCGACAAAAGGGGTGGTTCAAATAGACGGAATCGATATTACAAATCTTAACAAAAAAGATTTGACGACAATCCGAAGGGATAAGATCGGACTGATTTTCCAGCAGTTTCATCTTGTTCCGTATCTTACAGCCGTTGAAAATGTGATGCTTGCCCAATATTATCACAGTATTTCTGATGAAGATGAAGCTTTGCAGGCACTGACAAAGGTGGGTTTACAGGACAGAGCACAACACTTTCCGTCCCAGCTTTCCGGCGGTGAGCAGCAAAGGGTGTGCATCGCAAGAGCTCTTATAAATTATCCAAGACTGATTTTAGCTGATGAACCCACCGGAAATCTCGATGAAGAAAATGAAAACATAGTGATGGATCTGCTCAGTTCTCTTCATAAGCAGGGTCATACGATTGTTGTAGTAACCCATGATTTGAATGTGTGTAAGATGGCTGAAAGGGAGATAAATACGCAGCATGGTAAAATATTGGGCGAAATGGTGTGCAAAACCGGATAAAATGAGAAAAAGGGACACCCATAACAAGTTTTTTGTCAAGTAGATATTCCTCCACTGTGCACACCCATAACAAGTTTTTTGTCAAGTAGATATTCCTCCACTGTGCGCATTTTTTTATGCAATCTATTTGCTAAACTATAATATTTGCAAATTAAGCACCTTTTCTGCACCTGTGTTTTCATTAGAT
>Ga0247721_100107_pt1 | contig 38269 bp, 36 predicted proteins | sample MSEWel2017_08_16_FD_189089 | JGI IMG/M metagenome (GOLD analysis project Ga0247721, IMG submission 189089) | Subsurface sediment microbial communities from gas well in West Virginia, United States - MSEEL Well Study Marcellus 3H_2017_08_16 | ecosystem: Environmental > Terrestrial > Deep...
TATAATTTAAAGCATAATTAGTACATTTTTCTCTTAACTGACTAACTGTAAGCTCAGCTCTTTCTTCATCACTCATCTCACTTGTAACCTGATGTTCGATTGGCAGGCCATGAGTATCCCAACCAGGTACATAAGGAGAATAATAACCTTTAAGTGTTGAAAAACGCGTAATAAAATCTTTTAAAACCTTATTTAATGCATGACCAATATGGATATCACCATTTGCATAGGGAGGACCATCGTGTAAAATAAAAGCTTCATTTCCTTCTCTGTTTTCAACTGCTTTTTTATAAATCTCATTTTCTTCCCAAAATTTCTCAAAGTCAACTTCTCTTTCACTTAAATTTGCCCGCATCGGAAAATCTGTATTAGGCAAATTAATTGTCTCTTTATAACTCATTTATTTTAATAACCTCCTGTAAAAATATATTAAAAAATAAAAAAAGTCCCTGTCCTGTAAGGGACGAGAGACCGCGGTACCACCCTAATTAAAATTAGCAAATAAAAATTTAATTAAACTTAAATTACTAATTTTATCTTAGCATTCCTTAACGCAGAAATACGGATATACTACTCAATTCATATACCGACTCCAGGGTGATCTTCTCAATCTTTTTGTTTCCCGGCTTCCACCAGACCCGGTTCGCTGTAAACTATTAAAAATTGATACTCTCCCTTTCAAAATCAATTTAATTATATGACATTTTTATCAATTATAAACTATCATTAAAAATAAGTCAAGTCCCACTCTTAGATATCTATTAAAAACTGACAATCTAGATAAAGATTTTAATTGTTTTCTCCAAAATCACTGCTGTTTTCAATTTCACTTTCTGTTTCTAAATCAGACTCATCAAAGTCTCCTCTCAGAGATTCTTCCTTTTCCTCATTTAACATTTCCAGATGACTTTCCAGTAAAGTTTGAAAGCGAATTTTAAAGAAATTTCTCTGTTCCCGCAGCTGTTCAAGTTTTCGTTTTTCCGAAGCTACCTGATTTCGAGCGTTTTCCTTAATTTCCTCTGCCTTCATTCTTGCCTCTTTTTTTATCATTCGCGCCTCATTATCAGCCTGTTCTATTCTTTCGGAGACGGTTCCCTGGATTGAGTCAAGGGTATTCTGGAGTTTATCTTCCATATCCTCATAACTATCTATTTTCTCTTTTAGTTCCTGATTCTCTTCCTGTAGGTTATTTAAATCCTTCAGCAAACGTTCATATGCAACTCCCACATCATCCAAAAATTCATCAACCTGAGTTGTATTATAGCCAAAAGTTGATTTTTTAAATTCTTTATTATATATATCAAGCGGGTTTAATTTCAAAATATACCTCCTTTACAACTAAGTCAATCTTTTTAAAGTTAACTTAATTCTTCCTTTATTTGAAATACCTCTTTTTTCTTCCACTTTAACTCTACCTCTACCTCTAACAGAAATTAAGTCCCCAATCTCTACTTCTGCTGCAGGATCTGACTCGATTTTCCAGTTTAATTTAACCTTTTCACTCTCTATATCTCTGGACATTTTACTGCGAGAATCCCCAAACCCAGAACTGGCAACTGAATCCAGCCTCATAGAAGCAACTGTGGTCAATATTTCTTTTTCATGCTTTACAGGTTTTACTATTTCAGATTCAGTAATTTCCTTAACTTCAATAGGTACCTGATGCACTTTATCCAGTTTCAGTTCAATAATATCCTCAATTTCAGCTGCTGCAACAATCTGAGCGAAATCTGAATGAACAAGAATATCACCAACTAATTTTCTCTGCAGCCCCAGACCCATCAAAGCCCCTAAAAAATCACGATGGCTTAATTTTTGAAAAGCAAAATTTCCATCAAGCTGATAAATCTTAATCTGTTTTTCCACTAAATCAGGAAAAAGATATTCTGGAAAAATGACCAATCTCTTTCTTTCAGCCTGAGGATAGCCCCCTTCTTTTTGGAAATTAATTTCTGCAATCTGTTCAATCAAAGGAATCGCTATTTCTATTTGATAGGGATTCAAAAAATCTGTAGCCTGAGTTTTGTGATACTTTAAAACCTGTTCACACTTATCTAAAACGTGTGAACCCAGCCTTCTATCTTCTTCTCTGTGTAAATGATTTAACAATTTATCTTGATCAAACATAGATTCCCACCTTTAAATTGCTAGACTAATTAAAATATCTCTAATGAAACCTTGGATAATCTGTAAAGCAAAAATTGCGATTAATGGCGAAATATCAATACCAAGTATGCCACCCCTGGGCAGTAATTCTCGTATAGGCCCCAGAATTGGCTCAGTAGCATCATAAATAAATTTAATTACCTTTTGCCAGCGCATATCACCTGGATTTGGCTGCACCCAGGAAATAATTACCCGGCCAATAATCAATAAATTTAAAATCTCAAAAACTGCACTTACTATTCTTACTAATATAAACATTGCTTTGCCTCCAAAATTAGTATTCTCTTTCTCCAAATATTGCTGTACCAACCCTGACTATAGTTGCTCCTTCTTCTACAGCAATTTGATAGTCATTTGTCATCCCCATTGACAGCTCTTTTAATTGAGTAACATCTCGTGAAAGCTGATCAAATAATTTTTTCATATCCTTAAAATATGAACGAAGTTTTTCTGTATCAGTTAAATAGGGCAGGACAGTCATTAACCCTTCTACCTCTAAATACTCTAAATTTATTATTTTTCTTAAAAAAACCTCTGCTCGGTCAGGAGTTATTCCAAATTTATTTTCATCACCAGCAGCATTAATTTCAATTAATACTGGGATTTTTCTCTCATTTTTTTTGGCTCTTTTATTTACTTCCTTAGCAAGTCTTAAGCTGTCAATAGACTCAATCATCCTACAATTTTCCATCCTCATAAGATATTTTACTTTATTTCTCTGTAAATGTCCAATAAAATGCCAGTCAAGCTCAATATTATCAGACATCAGTTTATCATTTTTCTCTTCTAATTCCTGAACTCTATTTTCACCAAAAAATTTGACTCCTGCTTCATTTAAAATTTTTATTGCTTCTACCTTTTGATTTTTGCTTACAGCAAGCAGCTTTACTTTAGTATGATCTCTATCAGCAGCTGCTGCAGCTTTTTTAATATTTTCCTTAACTTTATTTAAATTAGAAATTATTTTATCTTTCTGCATAAGCCTGAACCTCCCTACCATAATCAAAATCTTCAGGATTTGTGATTATTTTTTCCCCAATTTCTAAACCACTCACTATTACATATTCATCATTTCCATTTAAAATCACAACTTCCTGAAACTCATATTTATTATACCCACTAACCTTAAGAACACCCTGACCAGAGGGTTGACTAAATACTGCTTTACGGGGTATTTTAATACCTCGATAAATATTTTTGATAATATTTACTTCTATTCTTCTTCTATTAATCCAGCGAGGAATAAATTGATCTAACTCAATCAAGAAAAAAGTATCCTCCAGATTAGGACGGATATCAAAAATCCTGGCTTTAAAAAGTTTCTCTGAATTTTTCTGCGCTATAAATATTACTTCATTAATTCTAAATCTATCTGTCTGAGACTTCGGAACCTGCACTATTAAAAAAAGTTTAAAGTTATTGATTATTCTATATAATGTTTCTTCTTTTTTGATCCTATTTCCAGAAAGAAGATGTTCATAGTTTCCTTTTATTTCTTCAAAATTACTATAATTAATTTGATTTAAGTTAGCAATATTCACTTCCTCTTCTAAACCATCTACAGCAAAACTAACTATTCCTGCTTTCTTATTAAATATCTTCTGCTGCCAGTCCGAAGATTTAATTACTGCCAGTTTTCTACCTGAAGCAAGTCTATCTCCCTCACCGACTAAAAGTTCCACTTGACCTGAAATTGGAGCTCTGATAACTTTTTCATCTCTAACAATCAGCGCATCTGTCCAGAAACCATCAATAACTTCTCCCTGAGCAGCTAGCATAGTTTCATATCTTGCTGCCCCAAAAAATTGAATTCCTATAATAAAAACAACCATTAAAATAAATATTATAACAAAGGGTTTAAAATTTGTAGCATTTTTTTTTGCCATCAGCATCACCTTATAAGAAAAAGATAATCTAAATCCTGATGTAATTACATCAGGATTTCATTGTTATTATCCTTTTTTATTTCTTAAAAAAGCCGGTATATCAAGATCATCACCAGAAAAACTTTCCATTTCAAAATCTTCTTCCGGCATCTCTTCATCTTTAGTACTCTTAATTTCCTTTTTGGGCGATCCCGCATCAAAACCGGTCGCAATCACTGTAACTTTAACTTCACTTTCTAATTCTTCATCAATTACAGCTCCTAAAATAATATTTGCATCAGGATCAGCCACCTCCTGAATTACTCTCGCTGCTTCATTTGCTTCATGGATTCCCAGATCCATTCCCCCGGTAATATTTATTAATACCCCTCTAGTTCCATCGATTGAAGCTTCTAATAGTGGAGAAGCAATAGCCATTTTTGCAGCTTCAGTTGCTCGATTATCACCATCAGCTTTACCAATTCCCATGAGCGCTGAACCAGCATCAGTCATAATTGTTTTTACATCAGCAAAGTCAAGGTTAATAATACCAGTAATTGTAATTAAATCAGAAATACCCTGTACACCCTGTCTTAATACATTATCCGCAATTTTAAAAGCATCCATTAAACTTGTCTTTTTTTCGGCCACTTCCAATAGACGATCATTAGGAATTACAATTAAAGTATCTACTTTATTTTTTAACTCTTCTATCCCCGAGATAGCATTACTCATTCTTTTTTTACCCTCTACTGTCAGCGGTTTAGTAACAACTCCAACAGTCAGTGCTCCCATCTTCTTTGCTGCCTCAGCAACTACAGGAGCGGCTCCAGTACCTGTTCCACCACCCATACCTGCAGTGATAAATACCATATCCGCACCATCAATAGCCTGTGCAATTTCTTCTCTATTTTCTTCAGCTGCTTCAAAACCAATCTCAGGATCTGAACCCGCCCCCAGACCTCTGGTTATTTTTTCTCCAATTCTAATTGTTACTCCAGCATTAGAAGCCATTAAAGCCTGTGCATCTGTATTAATTGCAATGAATTCAACTCCATCCAGCCCTTCTTCAATCATTCTGTTGACAGCATTATTGCCGCCTCCACCCACACCAACAACCTTTATATTTGCAAATTGTTCAATTTCTGTTCCAATATCAAACACTAATATTCCCTCCCCGTTAAGGATAATATGTAAGTTTATAAAAATAATTTTCTGGTTTTTAAAAAAACTCACTAAACCAGGTTTTTAATTTTGTAAAAAACCCACTTACAATTTCTTTACTATTATTACTATTATTACTGCTCAAATTACTATTCCTGGCATCTTCGTTTTCCAGAGCAAACTCGATCAAACCTACAGCTGTAGAGAAAATTGCCCGTGGGATAGTATCACCTTTTTTTATATATACGGGATTATCAATAACATTTGACAGCCCACTAACATAGTCAGGTTCTCCTATTCTAACTGGTAGTTCTGTAATATCAGAAGCAAGTTTTTCAGAACCCTCCAGTAAAGAGGCCCCTCCAGTCAAAATCATACCGGCAGGTGTCAGATCAGCAGATCCAGCACTATCCAGCTCTTTTTTAACAAGCGAAAAGACTTCGCTCATTCGCGGCTCAATCACCTGACAGAGCATTTTGCGAGAAAGTTTCTTTCTTTTCTTTCCACTAGCAGCCAGAACCTCAATTTTATCACTTTCTTCAATTTCTGCTGGCAAAACTGAACCATGCATTATCTTAATTTTTTCAGCTTCAGAAACAGGGGTTCTTAGACCCACTGCAATATCATTGCTGACATGATTGCCTCCAACTGGTATCACTGCAGTATGTGCTATACTACCTTCATGAAAAACAATAACATCAGTAGTTCCACCACCAATGTCTACTAAAACAGCTCCTAACTCTTTTTCATCATCAGATAACACCGCCTGGCTGGAAGCCAGCGGCTCTAAAACAACCTCGTCAACACTCAAACCGGCTCTTAAAACACTTTTTACCAGATTTTGAATTGAAGTTGAAGCCCCTTTGATAATATGAGTTTCCACCTCAAGCCGAACTCCAGACATACCTAAAGGGTCCTGAATTCCAGGACTGCCATCTACAATAAACTCTCTCGGGAGAACATGTAAAATATCTTCTTCAGCTGACACAGGAATTATTCGTGCTGCATCAATAACTCTCTTTATATCACTCTCTTTAATTTCCTTTTCGTCTCCAGTAACTGCAACAACTCCATGACTGTTGATAGACTTGATATGTGAACCAGCAATCCCAACATATGCAGAATCAACCTTCTGACCGGCCATTCTTTCTGCCTTCTGAACAGCACTTTTTATTGCATGGCTGGTTTTATCTATATCAACTACAATTCCTTTGCGGAGGCCGTTTGATGGAGCTAAACCTATCCCAATAATCTCTATATTATTATCTCCATTTATTTCTGCTATTAAAGCACATATCTTAGTGGTACCGATATCAAGTCCAGTAACTATCTTTCTTCTTTTCACAACAGTCTACCTCCTTTCTTATCCAAACAATTCTTTTTTATTTAACTTATTTCAATAAATTAGTCTCAATTAAAATAATTCAATATAAATTTTGTTATTCCTTTATTATTGAAAAAATTATCCTTATTTTAACTTAATTACAGGATGTTTAATAACCTGTAAATTAATATAATCAATTTCAGCTTCCCGGTTATTATTTAAAATAGAATTTAAAATTGCAAATTTATCTTCCAGCTTTTCATCCCTACCTAAATTAACCCCGCCGCCTTCTCTCAGATATAACTTATAAACATCATCCTGATAAATAATTTTTTTGAATTTTCCAAGATATTCAGGCCTGAGGTCATTAAAAATATTTAAAACATCTTCTGCTAATAGAGGGAAAAAAACTTTATGATTATCAAAATAATAAGCAAAACCAGCAAGCTGCGGTAAATTAACATCTGCTGTTAAATCTTTTTCTGCTAAAATTATACCATCTGCAGAAAAAATCAATTTTTGATTATTGTTTTCCAGCCAGGCCACTGCTTTTCTTTCTTCAATTACCACATGGACTGTTGAAGGATATGATTTTTCTATTTGAACTGAAGATATCAAATTATGTTTTAATAAATCGTTTTTTAGTTCCACTTCGTTTAAAAATAATAAATTATCACCATAAAATTTATTAATACTTAACCTTAACTCATTTTTATTCATCTCAGTTCGAGAATGAAAAACGAAATCCCTGATATGAAAAAAGGGAGAAAAAAGAAAAGATAAAAATGTTAAAAATATAAAGAATAATAGCATCAGAACGATCTGATATTTTTTCTCCATTAATCATCCCTCACAAAATTGAGTCAATAAAATTACTTAATTATTGTTTAAAATCAAATCAGGAAGTTCAGTAATATCGCCTGCTCCAACAGTCAAAATAATATCTCCTGCCTCAGCTTCAGCCAATAATTTAGCAGCAATTTTATTAAAATCAGCTATATAACTACATTCCACAGCAGAATTTTTAGAGATTTTTGCTGCTAAATCTATTAAAGAAATTATATAATCTTTTTTCTCTGAAGCAGAAAATATATCAGTTAAATACACCTGATCAGCATCAGCAAATGACTGGCTAAATTCCTCTAAAAATTTATGAGTTCTGCTGTATCGATGAGGCTGAAAAACAACTCTGATTTTATTATAATCCATATTTTTTACTGTCTTTAAGAGTTCTCTAATCTCAGTTGGATGATGGGCATAATCATCCACTATATCAACAGTGGAATTTAAAATTTTACCCCTGAAATCAAATCTGCGGTCAACTCCATTAAATTCTTTAAGAGCAGCCTGAATTACTTCAATGTCTATTTTTAAACAACTGGCCGCCGCTGCTGCAGCCAGAGCATTATAGATATTATATTCACCAGGAACCGAAAGCTCGATTTTAGCAATAAATTCTTCCAAATGATATAAATCAAAAATACTATTAAAATTATTGTATTTGATATTTCTGGCTGTGAATTTTCCTTTTTTTAAGGAAAAGCTGCTGCTTTTTTTTCTTTTTTTAAAAAGAGTATCTAAGTTTTTATCATCTTTATTATATAATAGAATTGCCCGCTTGTCATTTTTATCGGCAAATCTTTTAAAAATATCTTCAAATTCTTTAAAATCATGATAAAAATCAGGGTGATCAAGCTCCAGATTATTTACTAATAATAAATCTGGATCAAAATAAAGAAAAGATCCATCACTCTCATCTGCCTCAGTTATAAAATATTCTCCTTGACCATCTGCCATATTACCGTTTAGTTCCTCGAGAAAACCTCCTACCATAACTGCGGGATCTTTCTTGGCCTGCTTAAAAATTGCAGCCAGCATCGCTGTAACAGTTGTTTTGCCGTGAGTTCCAGCAACAGCAATAGTTTTTTTGTTTCTCATTAAATAAGAAAGCATCTCTGCCCTTTTAACTATTTTCAAACCTTTTTTCCTGGCTGCCTGAATTTCCGGGTTATTATCGGGGATGGCACTGGTTTTTACTATTATATCAGCACCTTCAATATTCGAAGCAGTATGGCCTATAAAAATTTTGATTTCATATTTTCTTAATAAATCCAGATATTTGCTTTCTTTTAAATCAGAACCACTTACTTTATAACCTCTTTCCGCAAGAATTTCTGCTATACCACTCATAGAAACTCCACCAATACCAATTAAATGAATATGCGAATTTTTATTTAGCAAAATAATCACCCTAAATCCAATTTTATTATTAAAATAGTTTTATCAACTCAAATTTTCTATAACCCTGATAATATTGGCCAGCGAATCTTTTTGTGACATTGATTCTGCTGCAGCTGACATAGAGCTTAACTTTTTTTCGTTTTCAATAATCATCCTTACTTTATCTAATAGTAACTTTTCAGTTAAATCAGCTTCCTCAATAACTACCGCTGCCTCATTCTTTTGCAGAGTGCGGGCATTAAAAAGTTGGTGGTTTTCTGCAGCTGCTGCAAAAGGAATTAAAATAGAAGGTTTTGCACAGCTTGTAATTTCTGCCAGTCCAGTTGCTCCAGCTCTGGCAATAATCAAATCCGCTGCAGCCAGTGCAAATTCCATTTTATCTAAATAGTCAATAACTTTTAATAATGAATTTCCCGGGTTAAGATTACTATTTTTAAGTCTGGCCAACAGCTGATTATAATTATTTCTCCCACTTAAATGTAAAATTTGGATATTATTTTGAACTGCATATTTATAAAGTTTTATCACATTTTGATTAATCACTTCTGCACCCAGACTTCCACCGGTAATTAAAATAGTTTTTAGGTCTGGATTTAAATTCAATTCTTGGTAAGCTTGACTCCGTTCTACATTCATAATTTGGGATCTGACCGGATTACCGGTAATCTCAATTTTATTTTCACTAACATTTAAATAGTCTGCTGCCTCAGAAAAGTTGAGACAGACTTTATCAGCTACCTGAGCCAACAATTTATTTGTAATACCCGGATAAGCATTTTGTTCATGAATTATAGTTTTTTTTCTCAGTAAACTTCCAGCCAGAACTACAGGTCCAGCCACAAAGCCACCGGTTCCCATGACGATATCTGTTTTGAAATCTCCAATTATTTTTAAAGCTTTTAAAAAAGCTATAGTGTTAAAAAATAAAGAACTAATAATTTTTGTTGAAATTTTTCTGGGCAGAGGCCTCACTGAAAGTTTTTTGAAATTAAAGCCAGCCTTTGGTACAATTTCAGCCTCCATTCGATGATTAGAACCAAGATACAATATTTCCCAACCTCTTTTTTTTAACTCCTCGGCAACTGCAAGAGCAGGATAAATATGACCTCCTGTTCCTCCACCAGTAATTACTGCTTTCATGATTTATCTCATCCTTCAACATAACGCGAAATATTTAATAATAAAGCCAGTGCTGTTAAATTAATTACTAATGATGATCCTCCATAACTGATAAGCGGCAGCGTAATACCAGTAACAGGCATTAATGATGTGACCACTGCCATATTAATCAGTGCCTGAATAACAACCATCGAGGTAATACCCACCGCAAGCATTGAACCAAACGAATCATCAACTCTGGTAGCAATTTTTAGACCTCTCCAGGCAAGTAAAAAATAAAGACTAATAATAAATAAAGTACCCAGCAGACCAAATTCCTCACCCAGGACTGCAAAAATAAAGTCTGTGCCTGGTTCTGGTAAATACAAAAATTTCTGATGGCTGTTGCCGGCACCTACCCCAAACAAGCCGCCTGACCCAAGAGCCAGCAAAGACTGGATGATGTGATAACCACTATCCAGAGGATCCTGCCAGGGATTAAGGAAAGTAAACAACCTTTCCCGCCGATATGGTTCAGCCATAACTGCTGCAAGTGAAAATAATAAAGATACTATACCCAGAACAATGAATAATGATATTCTAATACCTCCGACAAATATCATTGCTGCTGCAACTAAAGACAGACTAACTGCAGTTCCAAGATCTGGTTCCAACAGAATTAAAAATGATATTAAGCCAATTACAATTAGAGGTGGTAAGATTCCATTTTTTATTTGTTTTATTTTATCCTTATTTTTATCAATATAAGCAGCCAGATAAATAACTATAGTAAATTTTGCCAGTTCAGATGGCTGAAAGTTAACTGGACCTAAAGATAACCATCTTCTTGATCCACCCGCTATTTCTCCAATTCCTGGAATCAGAACTAAAATCAAGGTTCCCAGAGAAACTAAAAGTAAATAAGGAGCTAATTCCTTTAATTTTTCATACTTAAGTTTATAAATAATAGCTGATAAAAGGAGAGCTACTCCTAAATATTTAAGCTGATTGTAAAAAAAATAATAGCTATTAGAAAAAAGTTGTTCGGCTTTAACAGAGCTGGCTGAGAGAATCATTATCAGACCACTTAAAACCAGAGCTATAATTGTAAATAACAAAATAAAATCAGGCAGCTTTTTACGCATAACTTCTCCTCAATCAATATTTTTTATAATATTTTCCTGGAAAATTTCCCCTCTTTCTTTATAACTGGAGAACATATCCCAGCTGGGACAGGCAGGAGATAAAAGTAAAACTTTATCTCTAGATAAGCTTTCTATTCCAATTTGAGCAGCAGCCTCCATTGTTGTAACCTTTACTATCTCCAATTTAGAGTCAGCAAAAAAAGAAGCAATTTTATCTGCTGTTTCTCCAATTAAAATTAAAGTCTTAACTTTCTCTTTAATCAAAGGCACTAATTCCGAAAAATCAGCACTTCTATCCTGACCTCCTGCTATTAAAATAATATCCTGTTCAATACTGGCAAGAGCTTTTAGAGTAGCATCAGGATTGGTTGCTTTTGAATCATCGATAATTAAATAATCCTCTGCGTTTTTAACAATTTCCATGCGGTGTGACTGCAGTTTGTAGTTTTCAGCAGCCCTCTGAATTTTTTCTACTTTTTGACCAGCAAGATATGCTGCCAGAGCTGCAAAAGCAGCATTTTTACGGTTGTGTTCTCCAGGTAAATCTATTTTTTTAAAATCCAGCAGCTTTAGCTCGTCTTTTTTAAAATAAGCTTCTTTTTTACTAATTAACAAATCAGCCTTTCTAGATTCAGAACTAATACCTAAAACACTGGCCTTTATTTCATCTTTCAAATCTAAAAGATATGGGTCGTCAAAATTAAGAATTGCAAAATCAGTTTCTTTTTGATTACTAAAAATATTTTTTTTTGCTTTCTGATAATTATCTTCGCTGTGATGACGGTCCAGATGATCTGGACTGTAATTTAAATAAAGTGCAATTTTAGCTTTGAATTGCTTAACTGCTTCTAACTGAAAAGAACTTAATTCAAGAATAACTTTTTCTCCAGACCGCAGTTGATCAATAATAGAAATAAAAGGGATCCCTATATTACCTGCAACTTTGACCTGAACACCATCTAAATCACTCAGCATTAACCCCAGCAGTTCAGCAGTAGTAGTTTTACCATTGGTACCTGTAACAGCTATAATTTCTGAGTCTGACTGTCTAAAAGCAAATTCGATTTCACTAATTGTCTCAATTCCTCTTTTTCTGGCCGTTTTCAAAATTTCTAAATCATAAGGTACTCCAGGACTTAAAATAATTAATTCACTTTCCAAAATTTGTCTCCCATTAGTTCCCAGATCAAATTCTATTTTTCTACTATCAACTTGAGCAATCAAATCCCTTAAATCCTCTCTGTTTTTTGAGTCAGCAACAATGATATCCAGATCGAATTTTGATAAATATTTAACAACTTCCAGCCCAGTACGAGGACTAAAACCTAAGACAGCAATTTTTTGATAATCTAAAGTCAATAAAATCTAACTCCTTTAAAATATAAATATTTATATAAAACAAAAAACTTATTTATAATATTGAAAGCAGAGCAAAAAGAGATAATATAATAGTGATAATCACAAATCTAAATACAATTTTATTTTCTGGCAGTCCAGTTAACTCAAAATGATGATGAATTGGGGTCATCTTAAAAACTCTTTTACCACCCGTAATTTTATAATAGGGAACCTGAATCATAACCGATAGAGTTTCGATAACATATATACCACCAATAATCAATAAGTAGAGTTCTGCAGCTGTAAAAACTGCTGCTGCTCCCAGAAAAGCACCAATTGCAAGTGAACCCACATCTCCCATAAATACAGAAGCCGGATTAGCATTATACCAGAGAAAAGCAGTTGTGCTCCCTGCCATAATCAGCATCAAAAAACTATATTCTGGTAAATTAAGTAAATAGAATAATAAAGCAAAAGCCAGGGTAACCACAGTAGTTATTCCAGCTGCCAGACCATCCAGTCCATCAGTGAGATTCACCGCATTAGAGCTCCCAATAACTACAATAAAAGACAATATAAATTTGGTCACTGCACCTAAATTATAAGAAGCATAAAAAGGGAGCAGTATGCTATGTTGATTAACTACAAAAACCGCTACCACTGAAGTTACTGCAGCTGCAGCTATCTGCAAAATAATTTTTTGCCAGGCTCGCAGCCCCAAAGATCGCTCAAATTTTATTTTCAAAAAATCATCTAAAAAACCTGTTAAAGCCATAATAAGAGTTGTCAGCAAAATTGCTATAATCTCTATATTGAGATGTAGAAGTGACATTGAAAAAAATAAGAAAGCAGAAATAATTAAAAGTCCACCCATTGTGGGAATCCCCGCTTTTTTTAGATGACTTTCTGGTCCATAATCGCGTACCTGCTGACCAAAATTAATCTTTTTTATATAATTAATAAAAATATTACCACTAAAAATAATTAATAATAATGGTAAAAGATATGCTAAAATATACCACATTTTAGAGCTCCTTATTTTTTAATTCAGCCGCTATTTCTTCCAGTTTGTTGGCTCTTGAACCTTTGATTAAAATTAAATCATTTGTTTTTATTTCAGCAGCAAGAAAATCAATGCATTCCTGGTTATTATTTAAAATTATTATTTTTTTTGTCTGCATTTTGGACTCAGCTCCAGCGGCAATATTTTTAGCTTTACTACCAATTGTTATCAATAAATCCACATCTTTTTCTGCAGCATACGCACCAATTTCCTGATGTTTAACTTTACTTTCCAGGCCTAATTCCAGCATAGAAGCTAAAATAGCTATTTTTCTCTCTGCCTTTAACTCAGATAAAACATCAAGAGCAGCCTTTACAGCCAGAGGATTTGCATTATAACTATCGTTTATAATCCGGGCACCATTATTTAGTTCAACAAACTCCATTCTGTTGGAGGAAAATTTTGTCTGCAGCAGTCCCTGCTGTATTTCACTTAAACTTAAATTCAGTCTAAATGCTATAATTATGGCAGCCATCGCGTTATAAATATTATGTTTACCAGCTTTATTAAATTTAAAGTTATAAACTTCATCTCCAGATTTTACTTTAAAATTTAAGATTTCTTTTCTTCTATCAAAATAATAATCTATTGTCTGCAGATCTGCCCCAGTTTCAAAACCAAAATATATTACTTCTGCCGCTGTAGTTTCTCCCATTTTTCTGGTATATGAATTATCATAATTTAAGACTGCAGTATCAGATTCTTTAAGCTGGTCAATTAATTCATTTTTTGCCTGAGCAATATTTTCCAGACTACCCAGCTGTTTCAGATGGGCTGCAGCAACATTAGTTACAATCCCAAAATTTGGTTCTGCTATTTTGGCAAGCAGTTCAATTTCTCCTAAAGCACTCATTCCCATTTCCAGGACAGCAATTTCTTTCTCAGCTGTTAAATTTAACAGGGTTAAAGGAAGTCCAAGATGATTATTATAGTTTCCTTCAGTTTTTAAACAATTATATTTTTGAGATAAGACAGAATATATCAAATCTTTAGTAGTTGTTTTGCCAGCACTTCCTGTCACCGCAAGCACTTTTAAATCAGCAAATTTTTTTCTATAATTATGAGCAATATCCTGCAGAGCTCGGGTAGTATCAGCAACTTTTAATACAGCCACTCCTGAACTTTTTAGAAAATCACTTTCAATTTCCCGATCAACAATTACAGCTCCGGCTCCATTATTTACAGCATCTTCTAAATATGAATGTCCATCCTGATTTTCTCCAATGACTGCAATAAATAAATAATTCTTCTTAACTTCCCTGCTGTCAATCACAATCTCTTCTATTATTTGCTCACCAGTTCCCTGTAACAATTCTGCTCCAGAAAAATCTATTATTTTATTTAAATTTAAATTCTCCATTCAAATCCCTTTCACTGCTGCCTGATAGGCAACTTTTCGGTCATCAAGCTCAATTTTTTTATTTTTTAATATTTGAAACTTCTCATGTCCTCTGCCCAGAAGCATCACTAAATCATCTTTTTGGGCCAGCTTGACTGCTTTTTCAATTGCCTTTTTGCGATCAGCAATAACTTCATAATTAGTAAATTCCTTGCTAAAGCCAGCCTCTATTTCAGCAAATATTTCTGCTGGTTCTTCACTGCGTGGATTATCATTGCTGACAATTGTATAGTCAGCATATTTTTCAGCCAGAGCAGCCATTGCAGCTCTTTTACTGCGATCTCTATCTCCACCACAACCAAAAAGTACAATTAATTTATTTTTATCCATAGCACTGGCTGTTTTTAAAACATTTTTCATACCATCAGGAGTATGTGCATAATCAACCACTATCTGAAAATCCTGGCCTGCATTTATAATTTCGAAACGTCCAGGCACAGCGGAGATATTTGTTAAAGCTCTTTTGATAGTTTCCTTTTTAACTCCAAGTAGAGAAGCAGTTAAAATTGCAGCCAGAGAATTATAGATGTTAAAAATTCCACCTAAATTTAATTTAAAGTGGGTTTCAATTTTACCTGCTGTTCTGTATTCTATCCCCATCTGATGAAGTTGATAATCAGAAGTATATAAATCTGCTTTCAAAGCAGATAGACTGTAAAAATAATTCTTCCCCCCTGATTTTTCCTGAATATAATCCGCATTTGGATCATCCAGATTAATCACCGCGTATTGATCCGAATTTAAATGAGCAAATAATCGAGCTTTAACTGCTCGATAATTATTCAAATTTTTATGATAATCAAGATGCTCGGGACTAATATTTGTGAAAATAGCCGCAGCAAATTCCATCCCTTCAACTCTATATAAATCCAGAGCATGAGATGAAACCTCCATCACCCCATATTCCACTTTTTCTTCTCGCATTCGAGAAAAATATCTGTATAAATCAACAGATTCCGATGTTGTTCTTTTGGAATCAAACTCCCGATTACCAATTATATTTTTAATAGTTCCAAATAATGCTGCTTTACCATCATATTCTTTTAAAATATTATATAATAAATAGGAAGTTGTTGTTTTACCATTAGTTCCAGTAATTCCAATCAATTTAATGTCTGCAAGTGGATTTTCAAAAAAATTCTTTCCCAGTTGAGCCATTGTTTTTCTACTATTATTAACTTTAATATAGCTGACCCCACTCTGGTAATCTGAAACTTCAGCTTCTATAACTACTGCTGCAGCACCTTTTTTTATAGCCTGGTCAATAAATTGATGACCATCGAATTCAAAGCCGGAAATAGCTACAAAAAGATTATCTTTTTTTATCATCCGGGAATCATATTTAATCTCGGTAATATTTTTTTCTAAACTTCCACTTTTTAGTTCAAAATCTATATTATATAATAGTTTTTTTAAATTCATCTTAAAGCAACCTCCACAACTAATTGATCAAATTATTAAATTATCGGAGTTTTAAATTAATTACTTTAGAACTTTTAATTCTACTCCCCGGGTAAACTGACTGACCTACCACTTTCCCTGAACCATCTAAAATCAAACCCAGCCCTTTTTCGTCGGCAAGTTTTTCTGCTTCAATTCCATTTAGCCCTCTAAAATCAGGTACTGCAATCAACATTTCTTCTCTTTTTTTCTTTTCACTGAAGAGCCAGACTGTAGAATTATAATTTGTTTCAACTCCAGATGCAGGAAGTTGAGCTCTTACAACTTCTCCATCCCCCATTAGTTTAACATTAAATCCCTTTTCTCTCAAACGAGTTTCTGCACTTAAAAAATCAGATCCTATTAAATCAGGAATAATAATTTCTTTTTGATTTTGTTCATAATTAAAATCTTTATTTTGTTTGGGTTTGATATTTAAGTAATTTAAAATATTGGCTGTCAAATTTCTAAAAACAGGGGCAGCTGTCTGACTACCATAATAGGTTTCACCTTTAATATCATATAAAATAGTTAAAATAACTAGATCTCTGTCTCCAGCAGGTACAATACCAATAAAAGAAGAATCATAAATATCCTCATTATAGTGTTTAGCTGTACCGGTTTTTCCTCCAATCTCATAGCCATCAATAGCCGCCTGAGTTCCTGTTCCACTTTCTACTACCTGTTTTAATAATTCTTTTGTTTTGTCAGCAGTACTTTTTGATATAACCTGTCTTACCATCTGGGGCTCATTGATTATATTTTCAGTATTACTGCCAGTCTCAACCTTTTTTACCAGCCGCGGCCTCATTAACTTACCTTCATTGGCGACTGCCCCCACTGCTGTTACTAACTGAATTGGAGTTACTGAAATACCATGGCCAAAGGAAAAAGTTGCCAATTCTAAAGATCCGATTTTTTGATACTTTGGAATGATCCCTGCTGCCTCAGCTGGTAATCTAATTCCCGTCTGTTCTCCAAAACCAAAAGCCTTAATATAGGAATAAAAAATTTCCTTTTTAAGCTTGAGACCGACCTCAACAAAACCAGGGTTACATGAGTTTTTTACAACTTCAGCAAAAGTCTGAGCTCCGTGACCAACCCTACTCCAGCAGCTTATTTCTTCATTTTCCACATAAATATGGCCTGGATCGGTCAAAATATCATTTTCAGTAATTACCCCTTCTTCGAGCGCAGAAGCAGCAGTAATTATTTTAAAAGTAGATCCGGGTTCAAAAACATCACTAATTGCTCTATTGCGCCAGTTTTTCTCCGGGTAATTAGCAAAATTATTTGGATTATAAGTAGGAGTATTGGCCATTGCAAGCAGATCTCCGTTAGAGGAATCCAGAACAATCACCGAACCACCTGAAAAATCAAAGGTTTCAGCAGCATTTTCAAGTTCTTTTTCTGCCATATACTGAATTACTTCATCAATTGTCAAATAGACATTATAACCATCCCTACCTGGAACCGCTTCTCTAATCCCATTCGGAATTGTCCGTCCTTCTGCGTCTTTTTCTACAATCATTTTTCCAGCTTTACCGCCTAAATAATTATTATAAGAAAGTTCCAGTCCATTAAGACCATTATTATCTATACCGGTAAAACCAATAATATGAGAAGCCAGCTCTCCTTCTGGATAATACCTTTTACTTTCTTCAGTAAAAGTAATCCCAATTAAATTTTTATTCTCGATTTTCTGATATGTTTTTTCACTAACCTTCCGCTGTAAAAATATTGCAGCTGCGTCCGAAGTAATCCGTCTATAAATAGTATTATAATCTTTATCCAGAACCTCAGCAAGCTCAGAAGCAGTTTTTTCTGGATTAATAATATTATCCGGCAGAGCAACCACAGTCTTTGCCGGTAAACTGACTGCAAGTTTCCTGCCGGTATTATCATAAATTATTCCTCTTTCTGAATTAACTACAAATTCTTTAACCCGCTGACTTAATGCCTTATGTTCATATTCTGCACTATTAATTATCTGGATCCAGACAAGTCTTAAAGCCAGAATAATAAATAATATAAATATAACTGCAAAATAGAATATTACTCTATTTTTCACACTCGTTTCAAATCGCTGCAAATTTAATCCTCCTATTCAAATGATTCTGCCTGAACAGTAGTTACTTCACTAATTATTTTATCATAAATTTGCGCTAAGAAAAACTTTTCTTTTGGAATATCAGCCATAAATTTTTCTTTTCCTTTAATTTGGTTATTATAAACCAGGGTTTCTCTTTTATCTGGCTCAATCATATTCAATTCTTTTTTTGCAATTTTTTCAACTTCTGCCAGGGAAGTTTTACTCGCTAATTCCACTTCCAGTCTTTCATTTTTTGACTTGATAGTTTCTAATTTTTCTTCTAACTCCAGCAATTTAGAGCTGCTCTGGTTAATATTTAATACTTGAGAAATATATAACAAAATAGAGATACTAATAAAAACCATCATAAATATATATAATATTGTGAAGGCCTGTTTTTTTATATTAGTAAAATTATAGGATGATTCATTAAGATAATTGCTCTGAGAAATTCTGTTTCCATAATCATGTCCCGTATACATTTTACTACCTCCCTTTTTAACTTAAATTTTCTCTGCTGCTCTCATTTTCGCACTTCTTGATCGTGGATTTGACTCTTTTTCTTCCCTTGAAGCCTGAACTGGACTTTTTGTTATAACCTTAACTTCCGCTTTTTTATCACAGACACAGATTGGAAAGTCAGGTGGACAGGTACAATCTTTTGCCAGATTTCTAAATTTATGTTTTACTATTCGATCTTCCAGAGAATGAAAAGTGATTATCACCAACCTGCCTTTTGGTTTTAAATAGGCAACTGCTTTATCAATCAAATTTTTAAGCTGTTCCAGCTCATTATTAGTTTCAATTCTTAATGCCTGAAAAGTTCTTCTGGCCGGATGTCCACCACTTCTCCTGACAGCTTTTGGGATAGCGGCCTTAATTATCTCCACCAGATCACTGGTAGTTGTAATTTCTTCATCAGCCCTCATTTTAACTATAAATTCGGCTATTCGGGCAGCCCAATTTTCTTCTCCATATTCAGAAATTATTTTTTCTAATTCTGCCTGAGAATAATTGTTTACTATATCCTTTGCAGTTAATTTTTGTTCCGGGTTCATTCTCATATCTAAGGGGCCCTTTTTTTGATAGCTAAATCCCCGTTCAGGATTATCCAGCTGTGGAGAAGAAACTCCTAAATCAAAGAGCATCCCATCAACAGCATCAATCTTCAATTCTGCAAGCACCTGATCAAAATCCTGAAAATTTGAGTGTGCTAAAATTAAAGATTCTTCATCTGAAAAATGCTTTTTTACTGCCTTAATTGCAGCGGTATCCCGGTCAACCGCAATTAATTTGCCAGCATCAGATAAGTTTTTTAGGATTTCCGAACTGTGTCCAGCTCTACCTAAAGTACCATCTAAATAAACTCCATCTTCTTTTATGTTTAAATATTCAATTGCTTCTTCTAATAATACAGCCTGATGAGTATAATCCATATTAAAATCCTTTCTAGATTCCTAATTCTTCCATTGCATCTGCAATATCCTCATAAGAATCTTCTACATCATCCATGTAGGTATTCCATTTTTCTTTGGCCCAGAGTTCAATTCTATTTGCCAGACCGATTATAACTATTTCGTGATCGAAATCAGCATAATCTCTTAAATTTATTGGGAGGGAAATTCTTCCCTGTTTATCTAATTCGCATTCATTGGCTCCTGAAAAGAAAAAACGGACAAAATTACGGGCATTTTTACTGGTCATTGGTAGGGAAGTTAATTTTTTTTCTAATTCTTTCCACTCATTCATCGGATAAAGAAATAAACAGTTATCAAGCCCTCTTGTGATGACAAACTGCTCACTTAAGTCTTCTCTGAGCTTAGAAGGGATGATCAAACGTCCTTTATTATCCATATTGTGAGTGTATTCTCCCATAAACATAATACCACATCCCACTTTCTACCCTTTTACTCCACTTTTCACCACTTAATAATTTTATTCTACATCAAAGAGAAAAGTCCTTTATATTTATCAAAAAAATAATAAATTTTTATTAAACATAAAAATTTACCTGTTAAAATTAAAACCCCACCGTTAACGGTGGGGTTTTAATTATCATTATTTAAATATAACTTTCTGGCTCGTGATATTTTATCGAATCCATATTTCCGTTTTAATTGATCTATAGTTTTATCCAATTGATCCTCATCATCTGCAAATAAATTTAATTGTTCCTGCCCTTCCTGACAGAGATTTGAAACCCCAAGCCCTAATAATCGCAGAGGTTTATTTAATAAATCATTTTGAGTTAATAGTTCTTTTGCTCTTTGATAAATTTCATCACTGCTGTTGACAGCAGCTTTGAGTGATATTTGTCTGCTGTAAGTACTAAAATCAGAATACCTAACCTTTATAAAAACAGTTGTACCTTTAAGAGAATTACTGTGAAGGCGAAAAGAGACTTTTTCACTCATTTTAAATAAATAAGCCAATAGCCTATCTCTATCCTCAATATTATCAGCAAAAGTTTCCTCATGACTGATTGATTTAATCTGGCTCTGACTTTTTACTTCTCGTTTATCTATTCCCCGGGAAAGAAAAAATAATTTAACTCCAGCTTTTCCATACTTCTTTTTTAATTCTTCCAAAGAATAAGGCCAGATATCACTGGCTTTATAAATATTTTCCTCGGCTAACTTAGAGGCAAAAACATCTCCAACCCCCCAAATTTTATCAATATCAAGATTACGCATAAAATTTTTAATATCATTTTTTTTAATCACAGTCAGACCATCTGGTTTATCATAATCCGATGCCAGTTTAGCCAGAAATTTATTGATAGAAACCCCAACAGAAATGGTAAGTTCAGTCTCTTTTTTTACTTCAGTTTTTATTTTTTTTGCAATTTCTACTGCACTGCCATATAATCTGTCACAGCCTTTTACATCCAAAAAAGCTTCATCAATAGATACCTTTTCAATTAAAGGAGTATATTTTTTTAAGATAGTAAAAATTTCTCTAGAAGCATTTTTGTATAGTTCATGCCTTGCAGGTAGATAGATTCCATCCGGACATAATTTTTTAGCCTGAGCAACAGGCATTGCCGAGTGGACACCAAATTTCCGCGCCTCATAAGAAGCAGTAGAAACAACACCGCGGTTACTTAAGTTTACTCCACCTACAATTACAGCTTTACCCTTAAGTTCAGGGCTCTCCCGCTGCTCAACTGCTGAAAAAAAAGCATCCATATCTGCATGTAAAATGTGAATTTTATTCATTTAACTTTTCCTTTTTAAAGCAAGCTCTACCAGTTCATCTAGAAGTTCAGTATAGGTTATTCCACTTTCTTTAAAAAGTAAAGGATACATACTAAACTTTGTAAACCCCGGCATCGTATTAATTTCATTAACCAGAATCTGATCCTGCTTTTCGTTAACAAAAAAATCAAGTCGAGAAATTCCTTCAGCTCCAACAGCTTTAAAAGCCTTAAGCGATAATTCTTTAATTTTTTGCTGGCTTGCTGAAGAAATATCAGCCGGAATAATTAATTCTGTACTCTGATCTTCGTATTTAGCCTGATAGTCATAGAAATCATGGGTAGAAATAATTTCTCCTGCTGTAGAAACTTTAATTTTATTCCCCGCACCTAAAACAGCAGATTCTAGCTCTCTCCCCTGAACACTACTTTCAATTATTAATTTTCTATCATATCTAAACGCTTCCTTGAGGGCATTTTTAAAGGTGGCCAAATTTTCAACCCGACTAATTCCAATACTGGAGCCCATATTAGCAGGTTTTATAAAAAATGGAAGACCCAAGCTTTCTGCAAAAACTGCAAATAAATCTGCAGTTTTTAGATTATTAAATTCATCTTTTTTTAGTATTTCAAAATTGCTCTGTGGAATATTATAAAAACTAAAAATCTGCTTCATCACAGCCTTATCCATCCCTACTGCCGATGATGTCAGGTCACAGCCGATATACTTCACATTTAAAGTATCTAAAAAGCCCTGAATCTTTCCATCTTCTCCATAAGGGCCATGAAGCACAGGAAAAACTAAATCAACTTCTTTTTCTAAAAATTGAAGAACTTCCTGAGGTAAAATATTATCTCTTTTGACTTCTGGAACCTTTTTCTCATCTCCCAGCAAAATTTTCTTTGATTCTTCTAAAGGACTAAAAAACCCTTTTTTGTTGATGGCAACTGGAAAAATATTATATTTTTCCTGATTAAATGCCTGATAAATCGAACGGGCAGAGAGCAAAGAAACTTCATGCTCAGCTGAGCGCCCACCGAAAAAAAGGGCAATATTTAACTTTGATTTAAACAATAAAATTCCTCCCCTCCAACTTAATTATTAAAATAGTCTGTTTTCATAACTTCTCTTACTTTTTTCAATGTCTCCTGTGCTTCTTTTCTTGCTTTTTCGGTACCTTCAATTAAAATTTGATCTACTAATTCTGAATCCTCAAGATACTTTTTTCTTCTTTCCCGCATTGGTTCTAAAAAATCATTTAATTTTTCAGCCATTCTTTTTTTACAGTCAACACAGCCAATTGTTCCCGCTCTACACTTTTCCGCAACTTCATCAGATTCTTCAGTATTAAATGCTTGATGATAATGAAAAACTGTACAGACTTCTGGATGGCCCGGATCATCTTTATGAATCCTGGCTGGATCAGTTTTAGCCTTCATTATCTTTTGAACAACCTCACTTTCACTATCACTTAAATAAATTGCATTATTTAAACTTTTGCTCATTTTGTTCTTACCATCAAGTCCCATCAACCTTGGAAAATCACTGATTAAAGCTTCCGGTTCCGGGAAAACTTCTCCATACATATTGTTAAATTTACGTACAATCTTTCTAGTTTGTTCGATATGTGGAATCTGGTCTTCTCCTACAGGAACCAGATTTGCGCGGCAGAAAGTAATATCAGCAGCCTGACTTACCGGATAACCCAAAAATCCATAAGACATTTCTTGATAACCGTACTGCTCGGCTTCAGACTTAATAGTTGGGTTATGCCGCAGCTGATTTACCGTAACTATCATGGAATAAAAAACTGTCAATTCTGCAATCTCTGGTACAAGTGACTGCACAAAAATAGTAGTTTTCTGGGGATCAATTCCAGCAGCCAGGTAATCTCTTGCTACCTGCCTTACATCTTCACTTAATTTCTCCGGTCTATCAAAATTTGTAGTTAATGCCTGAACATCTGCTATAATTAAAAATGTATCGTATTCATCCTGTAATTCAACCCGATTTTGTAAACTCCCAACATAATGGCCTAAATGAAGTTTACCTGTAGGTCTATCACCTGTTAAAATTCTTTTTTCTTTTTTCTCTGACATAATCATCACCCTTTTTCTGAGATAATAAGTTTTACTTGAATATCTAAATGATTTCTGCTAAAATTACATTAACGATAATAATGATTATTAATAAATTTTAGGAGGATAAATATGGCTCCAAATACTAGAATGACTAAACAGCGTAAGGCAATATTGAGAGTTTTAAAAAGTACTAAATCTCATCCTACTGCTGATTGGATATACGAAAAAGTTAGAAAAGAAATACCGAATATTAGTTTAGGTACTGTTTATCGAAATTTAAACGTTTTAGCTGAACACGGAGAAATTAATGTTTTAGATTATGGAAGTAACCACAGTCGCTACGATGGTAATCCCGATCATCATTATCATTTTCGCTGTCAAAAATGTGGAGGAGTTTATGATTTAGATCTCGATTTAAGTGCAGATTTAAATAATAAAATAAATACTGAAACTGAATTTATCGCTCATTCTCATCGCTTAGAGTTTAGCGGTATTTGCCCAAAATGTCAGCAAAAAATTTAAATTTTTTCTGCTTCTTTTTTTGCCAGTATATCAACTTCATCATTAAATTGATCACCACTGTGACCTTTTATTTTATGATAACTTAATTCAAATTCAGAACTGAGCTGATCTAATTCCTGCCACAAATCCTGATTGGCCACTTCATTTTTACCTGCTGTCTTCCAGCCGTTTCTCTTCCAGCCCTCTATCCAGCTCGACAATCCGTTAAGTACATAAGTCGAATCACTGTAAAGTTCTATTTTAGTATTTTTCGGAATTATTTTTAAAGCTTCAATTACTGCTTTTAATTCCATTCTATTATTAGTGGAATCTTTTTCTGAGCCTGAGACCGTTTTTAATTTCTGAGAATTTTGATCCAAAATAACCGCAGCATATCCACCTGGACCGGGATTCCCAAGACAGGCTCCATCAGTATATACTTTAAACTCCTGATATTTATCTATTTTTTTTATTTCTCTCTTCTCAGACTGATCTGTATTTTCTTCCTTCTCAACTGCAGAGTTATCTTCTGCACTCTGCTCAGACTCCAGTTTTTCTAAAAGCTCAGCTGCTCTTCTCAGATGTGGAATTACTATTGAACCGCCAACAATTAATGCAACATTCATTGCTTCGTAAATTTCCTCTTTGGACCAGCCGGTTTTAACTGCTTCAATTATATGGTATGTAACACAATCATCACATCTTAAAACCAGAGAAGAAACCAGCCCTAATAATTCTTTAGTTTTAGCGGGGAGTTTCCCATCCTGATAAACTTTATGATCCAGATTAAAAAATCTTTTGGTATTTAGATCTCCTTTTTCTAATATCAAATTGTTCATTTCAGATCTAAATTTATTGAATTCTTCTATACTATCCTGCATTAAATCCCTCCTGGCTCAAGTTTTCAATATATAATAAGCTAAATAGATAGTAATAATACAAAAAATTAAAAGAAACCGGACAGCAAAATGCCGCCCGGATTTAATTGTAATTTTATTTTTCAATTGTTTTGAGATAAGATTTTACTGCTGTATCAGATTTTAATTTAAGTATTTTTTCAGCCTCTTTTTGTGCTTCCTCAACTGTCCATTTAGAAAGAATTTCTTTGGTTTTTAAAATTGAAACCGCACTCATACTAAACTCATCTAATCCAACACCTAAAAGATATGGTATCAGATATTCATCACCAGCAGCTTCTCCACACATACCGACCCAGATACCTTCCTTATGAGCAGCATCAATAGTCATCTTTATTAATCTTAAAACTGCGGGGTGATAGGGTGTATGCATCGAAGCAATTTTTTCGTTTGTTCTATCTACTGCAACTGTATATTGAATTAAATCATTTGTTCCAATACTGAAAAAATCAACTTCCTGGGCCAGATAATCAGCAATCATAACTGCTGATGGAATTTCTATCATCATTCCGATGTCAATATCTTTATTAAATTGCTGTCCTTCTTCTTTAAGTTCTTTTTTAACATCTTCCACAATTAGTTTTGCTTCATCCAGTTCTTCAAGAGAAGAAATCATTGGAAACATAATTTTTAAATTTCCGTACTGGCTGGCTCTTAAAATTGCTCTCAATTGAGGTTTGAAAATATCATCTCTTTCCAGACAGACTCTAATAGCTCTATAACCTAAAAAAGGATTCATTTCTTCTGGAAAATCTAAATAAGGTAAATCTTTATCTCCCCCAACATCTAAAGTCCTAATTATGACAGGTTTATCCCCCATCTTCTCGGCGGCTTCTTTATAAACTTTAAATTGTTCTTCTTCGGTAGGTAATTGATTACGATCCATATAAAGAAATTCTGTCCGGAATAAACCTACTCCTTCTCCCCCATTTTCTAAAATAGGATTGATATCATTTACATTCCCCATATTACCTACTACTTCAACTTCTGTACCATCTTTTGTTTTAGCTTTTTTATCCTGATATGTTTCCAGTCTTTTTTGTTCTGCTTTGTATTCTGCAAGTTTTTCTTTATATTCTTCCAGTGTAGATTCATCAGGTGAAAAATAAACTTTTCCACTATTTCCATCTACAATTATCTCTATATTATCCTCTGCTTTTTCAATCAACTTACTACCAAGACCAACTACAGCTGGTATGCCGAGAGACCTGGCCATAATAGCAGTATGAGAAGTTCTAGAACCATCTTTGGTTAAAAAAGCAAGAACTTTATCTGTATCAAATTGAGCAGTATCAGAAGGAGTTAAGTCTTCTGCTATAATAACTACCTCTTTGTCCAGTTTATCAGAAATAGCTTCAACTCCCAATAGAATTTTAACAACTCTCATTCCAACATCTTTAATATCAGAACCACGTTCTCTTAAGTACTCATCTTCCATAGCTGAAAACATAGCAGCATATTCATCCACAACTTCTTTAACTGCTGCGGCTGCATTCAGCTTATCGTCTTTTATCTTATCTTCGAATGCAGGAATTACTTCCGGGTCATCTAAAATCAATAGATGAGCGCCAAAGATTTCTGCTTTTTCCTCTCCCATTTTTTCAGCTGTTTGTTCTTTTAATTTCTGTAAAGATTCTTTTGCTTCTGCAAGTGCAGAATGCAATTTTTCTATTTCTTTATCTACCTGATCTTCACTTATGTTTTTTTTGTCAATTTCAATTTTGTGGTCTTTTTTAACGAAAGTTTTGCCAATAGCAATTCCAGGTGAAGCAGCAATTCCTTTCACTAAAATCACTCCTCATCCTCTTTGGCCATCTCAACTTCGATAAAATCAACTAATTCTTTTACCGCTTCTGAAGCATCATCACCCTCAGCTCTAATAACAATCTCATTACCTCTGCCAACACCAAGACTCATAACACCCATAATACTCTTTGCATTAACTTCCTTCTCTTCAAAAATAATTTCTATTTTTGAATCAAATTTACCTGCTTTCTGCACAAATTGTGCTGCAGGCCGGGCATGCAGACCGGTCTTATTAGTGATTATAACCTTCTTTTCTTCTACCAATCTGATCATCCTTTCGTATTTTTATTTTAGTAAATGTCACTCATTTATATATTTTATCATAAGTACAACCCAAATTTCATCCTTTTTTACAAATTATTTTTGTTTATTATCGATTTTTTTTCAATTGCTGCCATTACTTCTTTTAAACTTTTACCTAAACTCGCTTCTACTGCGCCTAAAACTGCGCCTTCAACAAGAGGCGCATTAGCTAATTTAATCAATTTTTGCTTTTCCTCTGGCAGCCATTCTTTAACCATATTAAAACTCATTACTGCACTTCCCAGGTCTGCCAGAACAACAATTCCATCCTTATAATCCATATTTTTCAATTTTTGTTCAATCAGATCAGCATCTGTTCCCAGCTCTCCATTATTTATACCTCCAGCAATTTGAATATCAACCTCATCCTGTTTCATCTCTTCAGCCAATTCTTTAGTACCTTCAGCAATTTTTAAACTGTGAGATATAATTAAAATATTAACCATCTCTCCACCTCAATTTTTTATTTTGAATAGCCTTTAATAAATGTCTTAAGCATTAAATAAGCAGAAGTTGCTCCGGGATCCTGATGTCCAATACTTCTTTTTCCCAGGTAACTCGCTCTGCCTTTAGTTGCCTGCATTTCAATTGTATTTTTCATTCCTTCAGCAGCTGACTCTAGACAATCACTTAAAGCTGTATCTAAATCAAGTTTATTGTCTCGACTTTGTTTTAAGGATTCAGCTGCAGGAATTATAGTATCCAGCATTGTTTTTTCTCCAGCTTCAGCTTTTCCTCGCTTCTGAATACCTGCTATAGCTTCTTCTGCAATTTCTACTAAATCATCCAGATCAAGTTGATTATCTGAAATCACCTTCGAAATATTTAAAAAAGCTGTTCCATAAAGAGGCCCAGAAGCACCACCTACATTAGAAATTAAAGTCATTGCTGTCAGCTTAAATATTTCATTTCTACTTTCAAAACTCTGTTTTTTTAATTTTTCTTTTAATTTTTTAAATCCTCGGGCAAGATTTATACCGTGATCGCCGTCACCGATAGCAGCATCCAATTCTGTTAAATACTCTTTGTTCTCAATAATCACATCTGCTGTTTTCAAAAATAATTTTTTTGTTTTATTAGCCATTTTTACCACAATCCTTATAATAAATTAATTTCACTTTCTGCTTCTAATAAATTAATTAAATCATCATCCAGCTTCAAAATTGTAATTGAGAGCCCTTCCATTTCCAGAGAGGTCATAAATTCTCCTATATAAGTTTTATAAATATTTATTCCTTTATCTTTTAGTAGTTGATTGGCTTTTCTATTGGCTATATAGAGCTCCATTAAAGGAGTACCTCCCATGCCATTAATCATCAGAGCAGCTTTTTCATCCTTTTTTATCTCTAAATCTGATAATATATCATCCAGTAATAATTCAACTATCTGATCTACTTTTTTTAATTTAGTTTTTTCAGTACCCGGTTCACCGTGAATTCCAATACCCATTTCCATTTCATCTTCCTCTAATGAAAAAGTAGATTTGTCAGCTGCCGGCAGCTGACAGGGATTAATAGCCATCCCTTTTGTCCTTACATTTTTTATAGCTTTTTCTGCACTTCTTTTTACTTCTTTTAGATCAGCACCCTGAGCAGCTTTAGCTCCAGCAATCTTATGCACAAATACTGTACCAGCAACACCACGACGTCCGGTTGTATAGAGACTATCTTCTACTGCAACATCATCATTGACAACTACATGGTCAACTTCAATACCTTCGGCCGCTGCCATTTCAGCTGCCATTTCAAAATTCATGATATCACCGGTATAATTTTTAATAATTAATAAAACCCCATTACCACTATCAACTGCCTTAATTGCTTCAAAAATTGCATCAGGAGTTGGAGATGTAAAGACATCGCCTGCTACAGCAGCATCCAACATTCCCTGACCTACATAGCCTGCATGTGCTGGCTCATGACCACTTCCACCTCCACTAACCAGTGCAACTTTTTCTATCGGTGCATCTTTTCGAACTACAATATTATAATCATTTAATTGTTCCAAACGCTGATTACTGGCCATTACTATTCCTTCGATCATTTCCTGAACCACATTATCCGGATCATTAATTAATTTTTTACCCATTATTACCACCCTTTTTAGTTATAATTCCACAGCTGATGATCACTTGTTGAAACAGCAAAAACTCCTTTTGCTTTTAAGCTCTCAACTTCAGTTTTATTTTGAATCAAACCACCTGCAATAACTGGATAATCATATCTACTCTGCTTCTGCCTCTCAATAAAATAAGGGGCTGCAATTCCCGGCAAAATTTCTACTGCATCAACAGTCTGAGAATTAAGTGATTTTTCTGCACTAATTAAAGAAGCAGAATCCAGAAGAAATACCCTCTGAATAGTCATTAAATTATATTTTGCAGCTTCTTTGATTAAGTAACCTTTGGTTGAAATAATTCCATCACACAAATCATTTTCGGCAAGATATCTAATTCCTTCTCTATCATGAGCTATCCCATTAACCAGGTCAATATTTACCATTAAAATTTTATCATTATTATGTGCCAGCTGCATCGATTTTTCAAGATTAAAAATTGAACCAGTTAGTAAAAATATTAAAACTGAATCTTTAATCTTCATTGCTTTATTCAAATCTTTAATATTTCTAATAGCCGGAATAATTGGATACTTACTAAAATAACCAGCCAAATGTTTCAATTTTTTACCTCCCTTTAGAAAGCTCCCAGCCGGGCGGCTGGGAGCTAATAAACAATTATTTTAAGAATTTAAGTCAAATCGATTAACTAGTTGATTTAATTTAGCCGACATCTCAGCTAATGAATCAGCCAGTGATGTAATTTCTTCAATAGAAGCATTCTGTTCCTGACTGGCTGCTGCTACTTCTTCAGTATTGGCTGATGTTTCTTCAGAAATACTGGCAATTTCACCAACTTCTTCTACTATTTCTTCACTATAGCGGTCAACATCTGCTACAATTTTAATAGAATCAGCAATTCCTCTTGAAGCATTTCTGATTTTTTCTTCTATGTCAGCAAAAGATTCTTCCGCGCTGCTGACAACTTCTTCCCCATTCTTAATTTCACCAATTCCATCATCCATCCGTGAACTTGCAGTTTTTGTTTCAGCTTTAACATCTTCCACTAATTTTCTGATCTCTCCAGCTGAATTAACCGATTCTTCTGCCAGTTCTCTAATTTCATCTGCAACTACAGAAAAACCGCGTCCTGCTTCTCCAGCTCTTGCCGCTTCTATTGCAGCATTTAAAGCAAGTAAATTAGTCTGTTCTGCAATATTATTAATGATATTTAAAATCTCATCGATTTCATTGGAGATTGATTCTAAATTGGAAATTCCAGAGGCAACTTCCTGAATAGCATTTCTGATTTTTGCCATCTGGCTGCTGACTCGATCCATCTCTGTCTTCCCACCTGCTGCAGCTGTTTCCATCTCCTCTGCTAACTTTTCAACTTCCTGGTTGGATTGTTTGAGCTTTTCTATATCGCCTGCCAGAGTTTTAATCTGCTGATTAATGTTATCTACACTGGCTGCCTGGTTATCAGCCCCGGATGCCACATCATTAATTGACTGAGCCACCTGAGTTGAAACATCTCCAACCTGAGTTGAAACCTCTTTTAAATAGGTTGAAGACTCCTCTACCTCATCAGAAGCCTGATTAATATTTAAAATTACCTCTTTAAACTCTTTAACCATATTATTAAATGACTGACTCAACTTACCGATTTCATCCTCTTTATCAGCACTCTCAGTTAATAATATTTTATCACTTAAATTACCGGATCCAAGCTGATCAAAAGCATTAATTAATGTTTTAAGTGGTCTTAACTGCCAGTTTAATAATAAATAACTAGCAACAAATAAAACAATAACTCCCAGCAAAGCAATAACTAAAATAATATTTCTTATCTTATTGACTGGACCATTGATTACTGCAAGTGGAACATCAATAGCCATATAAATTCCGTATTCTTCACTTATTTGATCAAAATACTGAGTTTCACTATCAGTAACTCTCACCGCTGAATCCTGCTGATTAGTAATTTGTTCCAGTAACCACTGTTCTTCAATTTTAGTTCCCATTAATGATTTATCTAAACTACTTAAAATATAACCATCACTATTCAGCAGACTAAAGGATGAAACATTTTCTAGAGATTCTAAAGTATCACTATAAAAAACTTCAAGGTTTGTAGCCATTACATAATAACCAATCACCTCTTCTTCCCCTTCAGGTGTTTCATTGGTAATCTCTGCCTGAAATAAGACATGAGGTTCACCATTTATGATATGTACTTCTTCACTGGAAACATTTTTATACTGGTCTTCAGGTAATTTTTTACCGGCATAATCATAAATGTTTTCTTCCCCTTTAATTCTTGAATCTACAAGAACCAGACCATCAGTGGTTGTTACATAAGAAAATTGAGTTTCCTCAAACATTCGATTATTATCTCTCAGTAGAGCTGCCCTGTTAATAAAGGTGCTCATCCAGCCTCCACCAGCCAGATCAATAATTTCACCATCTTCAATATAATAGTTACTCATATTGGCCAGATTAAAAACATCTTCAAAGCTGGCAAAATACTCTGTTCTTTCTTCAAGCAGGGTTAACTGGCCCAATATTTCCTGCCTCTGATTTTCCCTAATCAAATTAATTCTCTGATCAATTTGATCAGACATTATGTCTTGAGTATAGCTATAAGTAAAAAATGATACTGCAGCCATAACAGCCACTACAATAATTGTTAAAATTAAACTAATTTTCCATTTCAAATCCATGTTTTTTAGCAATAGCAACATCCCCTATTATTTATAATTTATTATATATTTAACCCTTATTATATACTTTGATTTAAATCTTCAAAATCCTGCTTATTTTTAAAATTTATTCCGAAAATAGGGGAAATACCAGGAAATTATTAATCTCCTGATATTATAAATTATACTATAAGCTAATAGGTTTCTTTCGGCATATCTCTGGTTGCCACAATATCTGCTCCGGTATCCAGTATATTTTCTATTAAAACCTCCCCCATTTTAACTGGAGCTTCAATTTCTTTTTTTCCTATAATCTGCATAGCCTCAAACATGTTTTCTAATGGTATCTGTTTTGTTGTCTTTACCGGGCAGAGGGGTAAAGCACCATTTTTTACTCTAATTGTTGTTGGTAAGATTCTTGTTGGAGCTACTATCTCCTCTTCAGCATAGCTCTGCCCCTGGGGACAGGCATTACCCTTAATTTCAATTATTTCATCACCTTCGTACTCAACTGTAACCTCACAGCCTTTAGGACAGGCTACACAGGTAAGAGTTTTAGTTTCGATCATCTTATTCTCCCTCCTTTTCGATAATATCAACTTTAATTTCACTTAAATCATCTAAATCATCAAGAGTTTTTTGGGCCAGCGGCACACTAATCATTTCACCTGGCTTGGCAAAAGGCTCAGAAAATGAATATAATTTCTCTCCATCAGCATATAAGTTAATATCTACTGCTGTTAAGGGAGTTGAGACCCGCATATAAAGAGGAATCCGTTTTCGATCTCCAGCTTCAAGCTCAATTTTTTGAGGAATAACATAGCGTACATTCTCTCCTGCCTTTACTTCGGCACACTTACCAGTCTTTTCAAAATTATTCTTAATATATTTTGCTGCATGAGCACCAGCAATTTGAGATTCTTCTGTTACCCAGTCAACCAGATCATGAACATGCAGCACATTCCCACAGGCAAAGATTCCTTCAATGTTTGTTTCTCGGCCTTCATTAACAATTGGTCCACCTGTACGGTCATCTAAGGCTACATCAGCTTTTTTGGAAAGCTCGTTTTCCGGAATTAAACCAACTGATAATAATAGGGTGTCTGCTTTAATTGTCTTTGCTGTCTCAGGAATAGGTTTTAAATTTTCATCAACCTCAGATATTTCTACAGCTTCCAGGCGCCCTTCGCCTTTAATTGCAGTTACTGTATGATTTAACATCAGTGGAATATCATAATCCTCCAGGCACTGAACTACATTTCTAGTCAGTCCACCTGTGTAGGGTAAAAGCTCACAAACTGCTTTAACATCAGCACCTTCTAACTTCATTCTTCGAGCCATAATTAAACCAATATCTCCTGAACCCAGGATAATTACTTCATCACCAGGTACAAATCCTTCAATATTTGTATAGCGCTGAGCTGTTCCGGCAGTAATAACTCCAGCCGGTCTGGTACCTGGAATTCCGATAGCACCTGCCGTTCTTTCACGGCATCCCATTGCTAGAACTACTGCTCCGGCTTCTATCTCCAGAAAACCTTCTTTTTTATTCATCGCATATACTTTTCTATCTTTTGTGACATCTAAAACCATAGTATCCAGTTTGATTTCAATGTTTCTTTCTTTTACATCATTGATAAATCTCTGAGCATATTCTGGACCGGTAAGTTCTTCTTTAAAATAGTGAAGCCCAAATCCATTATGAATACACTGAGGTAAAATACCACCAGGTTCAAAGTCTCTTTCCAAGATCATTACATCTTCAATACCCTCATCATAAGCCTTTTTCGCAGCAGCCAGACCAGCTGGTCCACCACCAATAACAACTAAATCTTTTTTTAGATTAAGCATTATCCATCACCTTACTTCCCAGTAATTGCTTGATTTTATATTCTAAAATTTGAGAGTTTCCTTCTTCCTGCTTAACTTCAGTTGGATCGATTCCAAGCTCCTGAGCTAAAATATCTACTACTCTTGGGCCACAGAATCCACCCTGACATCTACCTGCTCCAGCTCTGGTTCTGCGTTTTACTGCATTTACTGTTCTGGCTCCGACAGGGCTGTTAATTGCATCTATAATTTCTTTATAGGATACAGTTTCACAGCGGCAGATAATCTGTCCGTAATCTTTATTCTGATCAACCATCTTTGCTCTTTCCTTATTTGTCATCTCATAAAACCTAACAGGTTCTTCTCTAGTTTCTATATAATCTTTCTTTTCTGATAAGGTTAAACCTTCATCTCTTAAAATATCAGCTGTATAACCAGCTATAGCTGTAGAAGAAGCAAGTCCTGGTGACTGAATACCTGCTACATTAACAAAACCTTTAACATTTTCTGCAGCTTCTATTACAAAATCTTCTGTGTCATCTGCTGCTCTTAAACCTGCAAAAACTCTAATTGTATCTCGCAAATCAAGTTCTGGATAAAGTTTTTTGGCACCTTTATAAACTTCATTTAAACCTTCTCTGGTTGTTGCAAGATCAGTTTTACTCTCAACATTCTGAGAAGTAGGACCAATTAAAATATTATTTTCAACTGTTGGAGTGACGACAATTCCTTTACTGATCGGAGTTGGAACTGGAAAAACTACATGATTTACTGCAAAATCTTTAGCATGATCATAAATATAATATTCACCTTTACGGGGAGTAATATTTATCTTTTCAATACCCACCATCTCTGCAATTTCATCTGCATATAAACCTGCTGCATTAACCACATAATCTGCAGCAAAATTTCCCCGATTTGTTTTAACACCAACAACTTGTCCATCCTCGGTTAAAACGTCTTCAACTGCTGTTTCTAACTTTACTTCAGCGCCATTAGCTACAGCATTCTGCGCCATTGCCAGAGCAGCTTCCCAGGGTGTAATAACACCAGCAGTTGGAGCCCAGAGTGCTTTAACTGCATCTCTAGAAATATTTGGTTCATGTTCAAATAACCAATCACGATCAACAATTTCCATCTTCTTAACGTTATTTTTAAGTCCTTTTTGGTATAGTTCATCAATTACACTTAAATTATCACCCTCAAGCCCTACAACTAATGACCCAATTTCTTTATAAGGAATATTTAATTTTTTAGAAACTTCTCTAATTTCCTCATTTCCTTTAACATTTAAACGCCCCTTAAGCTTATTTGGATCAGCATTATAACCTGCGTGCATAATTGCTGTATTAGCTTTTGTCGTTCCTGTGGCCACATCTGCTTCTTTTTCCAAAAGTAAAATATCTAAGTTATATCTGGCTAATTTCCAGGCTACCGCACAACCAGAAATTCCAGCTCCAATTATAATTACATCATATTTTTTATTCAATGAATTTACCCCCTGAAAAATTATAAAATTTTTATAACTTTATCAGCCGGATTTGCAAATCCGGCTGATAAATAGTTCTTTCTTAAAAACTGGATTTACTCTTCTGCCCAGTCTTTAGAACGCCCAACTGCTTTTTTCCATCCATCATATAATTTTTTTCTCCTGTCAGCTGACATTTCTGATTTGAAATTTTTATCCTGTTTCCACTTTTCTATAAGTTCTTCTTTATTTTCCCAGAATCCTACAGCTAAACCAGCTAAATAAGCTGCTCCAAGAGCTGTAGTTTCATTAATTTCGGGTCTTTCAACTTCTGAACCCAAAATATCTGCCTGAAACTGCATCAAAAAGTCATTCATTGCTGCCCCACCATCTACTCTCATTTTCTTTAACTCAATACCAGAATCAGCTTCCATTGCTTCCAGAACATCCCGACTCTGATAGGCAATAGACTCTAAAGTAGCTCTTATTATATGTTCTTTAGAAGTACCTCTTGTCAGGCCAACAATTGTGCCTCTGGCATACATATCCCAGTAAGGGGCACCAAGTCCTGCAAAAGCAGGAACTACATAAACTCCACCTGTATCTTCAACTTTTCTTGCATGTTCTTCAGATTCTGGAGCAGAGTCAATCAGTTCCATTTCATCCCGCAGCCACTGAATTGCAGCTCCAGCAATAAAAATTGATCCTTCTAAAGCGTAATTAACTTTACCATCTACACCATATGCTATTGTTGTTAAAAGTCCATTTTCTGATTTAACAGCTTTTTCTCCTGTATTCATCAGCATAAAACAACCAGTTCCATAGGTGTTTTTGGCCATTCCTTTTTCGTAGCAGACCTGCCCAAAGGTTGCTGCCTGCTGATCACCGGCAATCCCCGCAATTGGAACGTTTTGACCAAAGAAATGATAATCTACTGTTTCCGCATAAACTTCACTTGATTGCTTAACTTCTGGGAGCATAGATTCTGGAATTTCTAAAATATCAAGCATTTCCTGGTCCCATTCTAAATCAAAGATGTTATAAATCATCGTTCTGGAAGCATTTGTATAGTCTGTTACATGAGTTTCTCCACCTGTTAATTTCCAGATTAACCAGCTGTCAATTGTTCCAAATCTCAACTTTCCTGCTTCAGCTTTTTTTCTAGCGCCCTCTACATTATCCAGCAGCCATTTTATTTTTGTACCTGAAAAATAGGCATCTACAACCAGACCAGTTTTATTTTTGATTTTTTCTTCTAAACCCTGATCCTTTAAATCATCACAAATAGAGGCTGTTCTTCTGTCCTGCCAGACAATTGCATTATGTATCGGTTCCCCTGTTTCTGCATCCCAGACAACAGTTGTTTCTCGCTGGTTGGTAATTCCAATTGCTGCAATTTGAGGAGGATTGATATTTTTTCTCCCCATTGCATCAGCCATTACAGCAAGTGTAGTACCCCAAATTTCATCCGGATCATGTTCAACCCAGCCCGGTTTTGGGAAATGCTGGGTAAATTCTCTCTGTGAAGAACTAACTATTTCTCCATCATGGTCAAAAACTATTGCTCGTGAACTGGTGGTACCCTGATCAATTGCTAAAATATAATCTTCCATTTCTTTATTCCCCCATTATTAATTTTGTATTTTAAAATAAATTTTAAATAGCTTAATATTAGACTAGTTTCTTGCTATCACTTCAGTATTCATTTTTTCTTCTGCAGCTGTTGCCTTTTGTTTATCATCTAAGATATCTCCTGTCATCATATCTTCTTTAGCTTTTCCTTCTTTTAAGACATCAGGTAAATAGGCTCTAATCAACTTCTTATAAACTAAAGCCCCGAATATTCCCCCCAGTAAAGGACCAACAATTGGGACCCAGAAATAATAATTATGAGCAGTAAATGGAGCTGAACCCCAGCCGGCTAAAGCTGTAAATAATTTGGGCCCAAAATCACGAGCCGGATTAATAGCAAAACCAGTCAATTTACCACCAATTCCTCCAATGGCAGCAACTAATAGTCCAACAGAAAGCGCTGGGCCTAAACCCTTAGGAGCACTTGAGTTAAGAGGTTCTGACATTGCAGCAATTCCCATTACCAGAACTGCTGTCAAGATTAACTCAATCAGCATTGCTTTAGGATTTGAAATATTGTCCATAGCAATTGTATGAAAAACTGTCATATTAGCAGCTGTTTTTTCGACAAATTGTTCTGCATAAATAAAATATGCACCAGCCGCTCCGATAAAAGCCCCAATTATCTGGGAAAAAACAAATGGTCCAACTTTTTTCCAGGGGAAATCTCCTACAGAAGCAAGACCAACAGTAACCGCAGGATTTATATGAGCACCACTTACACCTCCAGTGATATAAACTGCCATAGTTACACCAAGCCCCCAGAGTAAACTTAATTCCCACCAGCCAATATCTGCTCCTACCTGAACTGAATTAGCCACAACACCAACACCAAATAATAATAGAATAGCTGTTCCTATTACTTCAGACAGACATTCTCCAAAAAGATTTTCGTTTTCCATTTTAAATTTCCCTCCATTTTAATAATTTAACTGCTATTCATATCAACCCAACTCCTTTTTATATAAAAATCTGCAGATTTAAAAAGGCTTTTTAAAATACAAAAAAACCTTATTGAAATTTAGATAAAATTGGGTATAGTACCCCCTCTAAATCTCAATAAGGTTTTCTCTTCGGCTCAACCTCATACTTTTTATTTAACTTTAAATAGATTATAGCATTAAAATTTATAATTGTCAAACATTTTACAAATAAAATAAATTTATTCAGTATTTTCTGTCTATTCAAAATAAAAAAAGGACCGGCAGCGACCTACTCTCCCACATCGTTACCAATGCAGTACCATAGGCGCTGGAGGACTTAACTTTTGTGTTCGAGATGGGAACAAGTGTTGCCCCTCCGCTATTACCACCGGAAAACTGTAAATTCAAAGATACATATAGGAAATAATGATTAAGCCCTCGATCTATTAGTACCAGTTAGCTTAATGTATTACTACACTTACACCTCTGGCCTATCTACCTTATCATCTTTAAGGGATC
>Ga0247721_100108_pt1 | contig 38196 bp, 29 predicted proteins | sample MSEWel2017_08_16_FD_189089 | JGI IMG/M metagenome (GOLD analysis project Ga0247721, IMG submission 189089) | Subsurface sediment microbial communities from gas well in West Virginia, United States - MSEEL Well Study Marcellus 3H_2017_08_16 | ecosystem: Environmental > Terrestrial > Deep...
GGGAAATTATTGATTCTCATATTCATGATTATTTAGAAGATATAAAGGAAAGATATATGGAGATAAGATCAAGTGATAAAAGTTCTTCTGAACTGGAGGAGATTGTTGAAGCAGCTCATTATGGAAAAGTTGACACACTTGTATTAAATAAATTAGCTGAAAAAGCTGGTGTTTTTATAGAAGATGAAAATGAAATTAAACTCATGGAAAATACTAAAGATTACGATCTTTATAATTATGCCGCTTCTGAAACAATTAAACATGGAGGTTTAGTCTATTCAATAGATAAAGAGGACATGCCAGAAGAAACTGATATTCTAGCGATTTATAGATATTAAAATTTAATTTAGAGTTTAAGTTTTATGTGTAAATAACTAATTCATTTATTGTATATTTAATTTGTTTTATAAATTAAAGCCAGATATTCTTCATATCTGGCTTTAATTAGTTTGCCTGGCATGAATATTTGCTAATCAGTGCAAGTCTGATGTGGGGGTTGATAGTGCCAACCACTAGCTGAAGACAAGGGTGTCCATCGTGAGGTGGAATCTGAAGGGAGTTGGAGGCAAAACTTCGGTCTGAGGAATACGAACTGTATAAAAGGCACAATCCTGTGGATGAGTTTGCTAATCAAAACAAAGTCCAAAACTATTCAAGACAGGAAGTGTAAATACAGCAGATAGATGAAGTGAAAGTAAATATTCTTAACTAGGGAAGGTCTGACAGTAAATTGTGGTGATGAATTTCTAAACAATAAACTCTGCAGTAATGTAAGAGCTGAACTGTCAGAATGCAGCAGAAGTCATAGTAGATTGGTGGATATATACATCAATTGAAGGATGAAACATTAGGAGGTTTCTTAGATTTGAACAACTCGACGGAAACACATAGAAAGCAGACAACTTCATATGAAGACTGCTCTCAGGAGAGAAAGCTGGAAGCTGGAAGTAATGAGAGAGTGCAGAGTGTTTCTGCGGCGTTGCCGAACGTAAGAAACGGTGAAAATGCAGACTCCAGTAATCTGATGGAGAAAATTCTAGCGGCTCCAAACCTGAATAAGGCATATAAAAGAGTCGTTAAGAACAAAGGAAGTCATGGAATTGATGGGATGAGTGTAGATGAACTTCTACCCCATCTTGAAAGAAATGGTAGCCAACTTCTGAAAGATGTACTGGAGGGTAACTACAAACCACAGGCAGTAAGAAGGGTAGAAATACCTAAGCCTGGTGGTGGAGTAAGACTACTTGGTATTCCAACAGTAACAGATAGAATGATACAGCAGGCAATAACACAACAGCTGACACCAATATTTGACCCAGGATTTTCAGAATACAGTTATGGATTCAGACCTGGAAGAAGTGCACATCAGGCAGTAAATAAAGCTAAAGGATATATAAATGATGGTTATACATGGGTGGTCGATATCGACCTTGAAAAGTATTTTGATACTGTCCAACATGATAAACTAATGTCTTTAGTAGCCAGGAAAGTGCAGGATAAAAGGGTACTGAAACTAATAAGAGCCTATCTTAACTCAGGAGTAATGATTGATGGTTTAATCAAGAAAAAAGATGAAGGATGCCCGCAGGGCGGGCCTTTAAGTCCGTTGCTTAGCAACATTATGCTGGATGAACTGGATAAAGAACTGGAGAAACGCAATCACAAATTCTGCCGTTACGCCGATGATAGTCAGATCTATGTCAAAAGCAGAAAAGCAGCCAAAAGAGTTATGGAGAGCTTGACGGTATTCATTGAAAAGAAACTAAAATTAAAAGTCAATACAATTAAAAGTGCAGTCGGCAGACCCTGGAGAAGAAAATTCTTAGGGTTTTCATTCTACAGTAGGAAAGGTGAAATAAGGGTTAGAATCCACCCGAAATCAATCAAGAAAATTAGAGCAAAGATAAAAGAACTCACATCAAGAAGCAAACCCTGGACAATGAAATATCGTTTTAAGAAATTAAAACAGACAATCACAGGCTGGGTCAGTTATTACAAAATAGCTGACATGAAAAGTAAGATGAGAGAGCTTGACCAGTGGGTAAGACGAAGAATAAGGATGTGTTACTGGAAAAGGTGGAAAAGAGTCAGAACTCGTTTTAGGATGCTCAGGAAATTTGGTATCAAAGAGCCTAAAGCGTGGGAATATGCTAATACAAGAAAAGGCTACTGGAGAATATCCAATAGCCCTATACTTGCAAGAACCTTTACCAACCAGTTTCTAAAGAAATTGGGATACTTTAGTTTTACGGAAAGATATGCACAAGTAATTAATTCTTAATGAACCGCCCAGTACCGAACGGTATGCTGTGGTGGTGTGAGAGGACGGGAAATAAATTAATTATTTTCCTCCTACTCGATTGTTATAGTAGATTGAATAATTAATGATTTTCTAAAAATTATTTCAAAAAAACAGGGGGGGAAGCAAGTGAAAAATATTTTACCTAACTTATCTTTGAGAAATTTATTACTTATTGTAATTAGTCTGAGTATGGTAATTATTATTTCTAGTTTAAGCTATTTTATATATTCTAATATGTCAGCAGAAATAATAGGCCAGGAAGAGGAGAAGCTTAATGGAATTGCTAAAACAATTGATACCAAATTAAATGATCTTTTAGAAGAGGGAGAAGTAGCGGTTAAATTAGTTGCAAAAAATACTGCAGTTCAGACTGCTTTTGCTAATCGGGATCGAGAAATGTTAAGAAATATGCTTCTTAATTCTTATCAGGATATTAGTCAGGAAATGGCCCAATTTCAATTTCATCTACCTGATTCAACTTCTTTTTTAAGATTACATAATCCGGATAAATATGGGGATGATCTTTCATCATTCCGTTTTACAGTTAATCAAGCTAATCAAGAACAAAAAATGGTTAGTGGTATTGAGGAAGGCCGTGGTGGTTATGGACTGAGAGTAGTTTCTCCAGTTGAATATGAAGGGAGACATTTGGGAACAGTAGAATTTGGATCTAGCTTGGGAGAGGGATTCTTAGGAGAAATAGAGGAAAATTTCAATGGAGATTATTATCTTTATTCGTTAGCAGATGATCAAAGTGTAGCCTGGGATGCGAATAGTACTAACTGGATAGCCAGCACGACTGATAGTGATCCTTATCAAATTGAATCTGAGTTAATTTCAAAATTACAGGAAGGTAATACTATAATTGAAAGTAGAGGAGACAGTAATCTGCTTTTAATGCCTTTTGAAGATTACAAGGGTGAGGTAAGTGGATACTTCAAAGCGGTTTATGACCGCAGTCAGATTGTTAATAATTTAAATTCATTATTAAGAAATGTAATTATTTTTTCAGTTATTGGAATTATAATCTCTTTAATTATTACCTTTTTAGTAGCCAGGAAAATATTTAACCCTTTAAAAAAATTTGAAGGGATGTTTGCATCTTTAGCACTGGGAAATCTAAATGTTTCTTATCCAATAAAAACAGTAAATTGTTCAGAGATTATGGATTGTGAAGAAGAAAGTTGTCCTGATTTTGAGCGTGATGAAGTAACCTGTTGGTTTGATGTTGGATCTTATGCTCCAGAATTTGGCGAGGAAGTACACTGTCCGAAGATAAAAACTGGGGAATATAAAGACTGTACTGAGTGTAAGGTTTACAAAGAGGTTAATAAAAATGAGATTGAAAAATTAGGAGCCTGGTTTAATAAATTTTCAGATGTATTAAGGAATTTAGTCAAAGATATTATTGAGATGTCAGATAGTCTTGCAGCTTCAAGTCAAGAATTAACAGCAACAGGTGAAGAGTTATCAGCTTCAGCTGAAGAAATTGGTAATTCAATGCAAACAGTAGCATCTGGATCCGAAGAACAGTCAGCTCAAGTTGAAGAAACTTCAGCAACTATTACTGATTTAAGAAATCAAATAACTTCTATCAATGATCATTCAGATGAAATGTATAATCGCGCAGAAAATGTAATGGAAAATATTGAATCTGGTAATAAAACTTTAAGTAATACTGAAGATATTATTTCTAAAGTTAAAACTAACACAAAAGCTACTGCAGCAGCCATTAATTCCTTAGGAGAATCTTCTAAAGAAATTGGAGAAATTGTTGATTTAATTAATAATATTTCTGATCAAACTAATTTATTAGCTTTAAATGCAGCAATAGAAGCAGCTAGAGCAGGAGAAGCAGGAAGAGGTTTTTCAGTTGTTGCAGAAGAAATTAGAGAGTTGTCTGAACAATCATCTAAAGCAACTGAAGACATTGCAAAATTAATTAGATCAATTCAAAATGATGTGGAAAAAGCAGTTTCTAATATGGATGAAAATGAATCTGCTGTTCTTGAAAGTGTAGAGGCAATTGATAAGACTTCGTCTTCTTTTACTGATATAACCTCTCAAGCTGGAGGTTTAGAAAATCTCATTAAAAATATCAGATCTGAAGTAGATAAAATGAGTCAAAACAGTCAAAATGTAAAGAAAGCAGTTGATGAAATTTCAGAAGTTAGTGAAATGGCAGCAGCAAATGCCGAAGAGGTAGCTGCCTCCAGTGAGGAACAGGCAGCTTCAACTCAGACAGTTGTTAATGCATCAGAAGAACTTGTTGATATGGTAGAAAGGTTAAATAAAATTACTTCACAATTTAATTTATAGCTGCTTAGAAATATATTTTCCAGCTGAATATGCTGTGGAGAAAGCTGCCTGCAAATTATAGCCACCAGTATCTCCATCAATATCTAAAACTTCTCCAGCAGCAAAAAACCTATTTACAATTTTAGATTCCATGTTTTGGGGGTTGATCTCATTCAGATCAATCCCTCCTTTTGTTACCATTGATTGGTTAAAATTTGCTAAACTTTTGATTTCAAATTTGAGATTTGAAAAAGTATCAATAATCTCTTTTCTTTCATCTTTAGTAAGATGAGCAGCATTTTGGCTGCCGTCAATTTTAGCTAATTCTAGTATTTTCTCTATTAACCTCTGTGCAATTGGATATTTAATTAAAAGATTAACTAAATTTAATCTTCCTTCTCTTTCAATTTTTTTCAAAAGATCGCTTTCTAATTCCTTTTTATTATAATTAAGGAGTTTTATGTTTATTAAATCTCCCTGCTGCATATACCTGGAATAATTAATTATTCCTGGTCCAGAAAGTCCACGATGTGTTAATAGTAAATCGTCATTCCAGCTCTTAAATAGATCACCATTTTTCCAAAGAGAAATTTCTTTATTTCTTAAAGAGATACCGCTCAACATTCTAAATTGATAGTTTTTGATAATCACTGGTGCTAGGGCAGGGCGAGGTTCAACAATATTATGACCTAAACTTTTTGCAATCTCGAATCCATCACCAGTTGAACCAGTTTTAGGAAATGATTTCCCTCCAGCTGCAAGTATTAAATATTTGCTTTGATAAATTTTATCAGAACTTTGTACTTTAAATAGACCATTTTTTTGTTCAATATTTTCTACGTTTGCATTGTATGTGATTTTAATATCTCTAGTTTTTAATTCTTTTAATAAAACATTCAAAATATCTGAAGCATTATTTGATTCTGGAAATATTTTTCCGCCTCTAGCCTTTCTAAAGGAGATACCTCGTTTTTTAAAAAACTGCATTAAATCCTGGTTATTGAAGCTATAAAGAGGCCCTAGTAAAAAGTTAGAATTATTACCATAATGATCAAAAAAATTAGCTATATCACCAGCATGGGTTAAATTACACTGTCCGGAACCACTAATCAAAAGTTTTTTTCCAGCACTAGAATTCTTTTCTAAAATTAATATATTCTTATTTTGATTATTTTCAGCAGCCTGAATCGCAGAAAATAGTCCTGCAGGACCAGCCCCTATAACTAGTAAATCCACTTTCATATTTTTTCTTCCTTTCGAACTTAAATTTTATTATATATTCTTTTAATGTAGAGCAACTTTCAATTACTAGCTGCTTCTGTATTGGCTTAAAAACAGAAAAAGCCATTCAATTAAGAATGACTTTAAGTTCAAAAATATCTGATATTAAAATGGTGCCGAAGGTGGGACTCGAACCCACACATCCGTGAGGATAATGGATTTTGAATCCATCGCGTCTGCCAATTCCACCACTTCGGCATCACAAAAATTATTTTAACATAGAAAAATATCAAAAGCAAGCAAAATTTTTCTAAGAGTTAGACTCAAATCTAAATATTTTACTAATCGAATAATTGAATTTTTAGGAATGTATATTGTGTTTTATTGCAATATCTAACATATATGATATAATTTAGCTATTACATAGAAAAAAGGTAGGGATTAAAAATGTTAAATTCAATCAAAGGTAAAATGCTGTTAGCGGTACTAATTTTAGTTTTAATAATTGTTGGTGGAACAGCATTTACTTTATACGATCAATCAAAAGGTATTCTTGAAAACACAATAATGTCAAGTGCTGAAGAAAGTGCACGACAAAATTCAAATACTATTGACGAGTGGTTAAATGGAATCGAAGTATTTTTAAAGGATTTAGCAAATTCTAATAATGTAAAAACAATGATGTGGAGTAGTCAAGAAAGGCATCTGAAAGATGTTAATAATTCTGCATTAGAAAATATTATTGTAGCTAGACCTGATGGTAGGGCAAATATTGTGGAAGGAACTAATATCAATGTTTCCGATCAAGATTATTTTCAAAAAGCAATTGAAACTGGAGAAATTACATATTCAAATGTAAGGCAGAGTGAATTAACTGATGGTAATGTAATTTCTATTGCAGTACCAATAATTGATATGGGAGAACAGGTTGGGGTTTTGATTGGCACAGTGGCAACAGAATATTTACAGCAGTTAATTTCAGAAATGAATATAAATGGAGCTGGGTATGGCTGGATTATTGACCAAGAAAAGAATACAATAGCTTACCCTGAGAAAGAATATATAGCAACAAGTGAGCTGGCAAACAGCAATCAGAATTTGATTGAAATTACTGATAATATGATCGCTGAAGAAAGTGGAGCTTTAGGCTATCAATTTAATAATCAAGATAAAATAATGGCTTATCATCCAGTTGAAATAAATGGCTGGTCTGTAGCAATGACAGCAAATAGATCAGAAGTTATGAGTGAACTAAATGATTTGAGAAAGACAAGCCTAATTATTGCTTTAGCTGCTCTAATTATTGGTATAGTTGTTACAATAGTAATTGCTTCATATATTGCTGAGCCTCTTAATTATGTGACTGCTATTGCCCAAAAGATAGCAGCAGGAGATTTTACAGTAAATATTAATAATAAATATTTGAAACGCAAAGATGAGATTGGAAAGTTAAGTAATTCTTTTGCAGAAATGATAAATAATTTAAAAACAATGGTTTTAGATGTTAAAAATATTTCAGAACAAGTAGCAGCTTCAAGTGAGGAACTTTCTGCGACTGGAAATCAAGTTGGTCAAAGTGCTGGAGAGGTTAGTAATGCTATTCAGGAAGTTGCTTCAAACACAGAGGAACAGTCAGCCCAGGTAGAGGAAACTACTGCAACAATGGAAGAACTAATTAAACAAATTAAAATGATTAACACTTCTTCTGATGCTATGGATAGACAGGCTGTGGATGTTATGGAGAATATTGAAAAAGGTAATCAGTCAATTGATAAATCTACTGCAGAAATTACTAAAGTTAAAGATAATTCTAAGCAGGTAGAACAGGCTGTTCACTCATTAGCGGATTCTTCAAATAGGATTGGAGAAATTGTTAATTTAATAAAAAATATTGCGTCTCAAACTAACTTACTCGCTTTAAATGCTGCTATTGAAGCAGCTAGAGCTGGTGAAGCGGGAAGAGGCTTTTCGGTTGTAGCTGATGAGATAAGACAGCTTGCTGAAGAGTCAGATCAGGCTACTGATGAGATTACTGATTTAATTGAAGATATTCAGAAAGATGTAGATGCATCTGTAAAAAATATGGAAGAAACTGGAGAAGTAGTTGATTCTAGCGTTAATTCTATAGAAGAAAGTGGTACGGCATTTGCAGAAATTGAAAATAAAGCAGGTATTTTGAGTCGAATAATTAGAAACATTAACAACAAAGCTGAAGAAATGGCTGGAAATAGTGATGATGTAGAGCGAGCAATAAGAGAGATCGCTTCTGCAAGTGAAACTGCAGCAGCTAATGCGGAAGAGGTTGCAGCTTCCAGCCAGGAACAGAATGCAGCTACAGAAGAAATTATTACAGCTTCGCAAAAGCTGGCCGAAATGGCTGATGACTTATCAGATTCAATTTCAAAATTTAAGTTATAAAAATAATAGTTAAATTAGTTTTTAATTTTAGTCTAAATTAAAAGGAGCCTAAAAGGCTCCTTTTTTGAAAAATGTGTTATTTAAATTATTAACGAAATAATATTTCATTTATTAATCCTAGACATAATTGGAAATCGAATTAAATAAGCCACAATTAAGTATATTGAAGTTGTAAAAAACCCTGTTGAATAATGGAAATTGAACTGCTTTCCTAAATAATCATTTGCTGTAATAGCTAAAATTATTAAAAATATAGCGGGCAATAAAATTGATAAGTTTTCAATTATAGTTGGCTTGTAATTACTTTCTATTTTAGTTTTGAAATTAAAGTTTGATTTCTTAATATCTTTAAAAATAATAACCCATAAAATTTTCAAAACATAAGCAGCTGTTAAAATACTTCCTAAATGAAGCAAAAATTCAAACATAGGGATTGAGCTTAAAGAATATTTTATTAAATGTTTACTATTATAACCTATAAAAAAAGGAAATGCCATTAAAGAAAGCATTGAAAGCATAGTGCTTACTGTATTTGTTTTTTGCCTTAACTCACAACGATTGAAGCTAAAAATTGAATTAGAATTAAACTCTTTAATCCAATTCCCTGCTCCGTTAAATAATGTTGATTTTGCAAAAGCGTGAGCAATAATCTGTAATACTGCACCATAATATCCATAAATATTACCACTGCCTATTGCTATCGTAATAAAGCCAAATTGGCTAATGGAACTGTAGGCTAAAATCAGTTTATAATTTTTTTCTTCTAGAGCTTTGATTCCTCCGTAATAGATCATAATTATCCCCAGATAAAGTAAAATTCGATTACCATCAGTTATAATCCTTAAGAGAGTAATATAGCCTAGCTTTGCAGCTAATCCAGATGACAAAGCACAAAAACTTGTAGAAGCTTTTTTATATACATAAGGAACCCAACTGTGAAGACCAATAACTGCGCTTTTAACTCCTAAACCAATTATAAACATTAACTGCAGCCAGAACTCATCTACTGCTTCTATAATTTGATAACCATTAGTATAAGCAATTAGAACTGTTAAAATTAAAAAACTACCTCCAATGAATTGAATTACAAAATATTCCCAGGCAATATTTTTATCACTCCAGCCAAGGATTAAAGAAGTTGATAGAGTTATAATTTCCCAGCCAATCATAAATATAAACCAATTTGTTGTGGTAATAACAAGACTAAAACTAATGCTGAAAATTAATATTATAAGATGAAACAAGAATCTATACTTCTCTATTTTTCTCCAGCTGCTGAGAGATGTAAATAAGCTTACTAGAAGACCGGTGCTTAAAAATAAAATATTTGTATTATTTAAAGAAAAGTTTCTCAACATCAGCTCCCACATCTAATCTCCCCCTTTTGAAAATTATATCATAACCACTAAGAGACTGAAAGAAAAATAAAAATTTAAATGAGTCAGAAAAATTTGACAAATGAGAGGGAGAATGATATATTTAACTCACTGAGTATTCTAAACTAGTTACACATATTCAGGTTAAATTTTAGGAGGAAGATATTAATATGGTTTACACAGGAAAAGTTAAATGGTTTGATGAGAAAAAAGGTTATGGCTTTATTGAAAGAGAAGATGGCGACGATGTATTTGTACATTTCTCTGCTCTTCAGCAGGAAGGCTTTAAAACTTTAGAAGAAGGTCAGGAAGTAGAATTTGAAATTGTTGAAGGAGATCGCGGACCTCAAGCAGAGAATGTTGATGTTATATAATTAAAATTTAATTATGTAAAGTTGCCCTGGTTATTAAATTAGCCGGGGCTTTTCTATGTTTTAAAATAAAATTACAATAAGTAGTTGATTTTTATTATCAATAAAGATAAAATTATAGATGATGAAATTAAATTAAAATAAAGTAAGTTGGAGGTAAGTTTATGGATTTTAAAATAATAGTCGACAGCTGCTGTGATCTAACAAAAGATTTGCGAGAAAGATTTAATATTTCTACAGCACCACTGTCTATAGATGTTGGAGATAAACACTTCATAGATGATGAAAATCTGGATCGAGAAGGATTATTAGATTCAATGAGAAACAGTAGTGATGCACCAAAAACTGCTAGTCCTGGTCCTGGTCCTTTTTTAGATTTATATCGAAAATATGATAATATTTTTGTGGTAACTCTTTCTAAAGAACTAAGTGCAACATATCAAAATGCCATGTTAGCAAAGAAAATGATTTTAGAAGAGGCGGAAGATAAGTTAATAAAAGTCTTTAATTCTTTTAGTGCTACTGTAGGTGAAACAATGATTGCTTATAAGTTAGGAGAATTAATAGAAGCTGGTTTCAATAGAGATGAAATTATAGAGAAAACTGAAAAATATATTGAAGAGATGCAGACATTATTTGTTTTAGATTCTCTTGATAATTTAATTAAAGCAGGAAGAATGGGGAAATTAAAAGGAAAAATTGCTTCTTTTTTTAATATTAAACCAGTTTTAGGTGCAACCCCAGAAGGGACTATCACTCTTGTTGATAAAGCAAGGGGAAGCAAAAGAGCAATCAGAAAATTAATTGAAAAGATAGGTGAAAGAGGAGAAAATTTAGAAGAGAAAGTGCTTGGCATAGCTCACTGTAATGCTTTAGAAAAAGCAGAATATATTAAAGGGAAAGCAGCTGAAAAATATAGTTTTAGAGAGATAATTATTGTTGAAACTGCTGGAATTAGCACAGTTTATGCTAATGAAGGTGGAATAGTGCTGGCATTTTAATAGATGCCGGTGTAGCTCAACTGGCAGAGCAATAGTATCGTAAACTATAGGCTGCAGGTTCAACTCCTGTCACCGGCTCCAGTCTTGACATAATAAAATAAAAAATAATTGAATTATTGTTAATTAAAGAGGCTGTACTGATTAGTTAAAGATAATCGCTTCAAATCGAAAATCATAGTTCAGTTTTAAATAGTATTTAGCTTGACAATCTCCCACAAAAAGTTATAAAATCTATATTAGACCGTAAAATTGTGGGAGTGATTTTTGTGAGTGATTTATTAATTATGACACCCGGTCCTACTGAGGTCAGTGAAGAAGTTAGGCGCGCAATGAGTCAAAAAATTACCAATCCCGATCTTGATCCTGATTTTTTTGATTTTTACCTTGATGTTAGTTCTAAATTACAGCAGGTAATAAAAACCAAAAATGATGTGATTATTATGAGTGGGGAGGGAATTTTAGGACTTGAATCTGCCTGTGCTTCCTTAATTGAACCGGGAGATAAGGTTTTAGTTTTAGATAATGGAATCTTTGGTAGAGGATTTGCAGATTTTGCTGATTTATATGGAGCTGAGGTTACTAAATGGGAATTTCCATATAATGAAGAAATTGATACCAATGAATTGGCTGAAAAGTTGGCGGCTGAAAATGATTTTAAATTTGCAACCTTTGTTCACTGTGAAACTCCTACTGGAATTATAAATAATATTGGTGAAATTACTAAATTATTAAATGAACATAATATTTTATCTATTGTTGATTCAGTTTCTGCGATTGGTGGAGTTCCAATTGAAGTTGATGAATGGGGAATTGACATTATTTTGGGAGGTTCGCAAAAGTGCCTATCAGTGCCTCCGGGGCTCACTTTTATGAGTGTTAGTGATGCTGCCTGGGATGCAGTAAATAATAGAGAAACTCCAGTTAGAGGTTATTATACCAATTTGCAGCTCTGGCAGAACTGGTATGAAGAAAAATATTTTCCTTATACTCAGGCAATAAGTGATATTTATGCTTTGAATGCAGCCTTAGATAAATGGTTAGAGGATCAAGAAATTTTTGCAAGACACAATAAAATTGCAGAGGCAGTTAGAAAAGCTATTGCTGAATCAAATCTTAATTTATTTGCTGAAAATGGTCATTCTGATACAGTTACAGCTATAGAAATTCCTGATTCAATAAATTATCAGGAGCTAAATCAGCTGATGACAGAAAGTCATAATGTTATGATTGCAGGTTCATTAGGAGAGTTTGAAGATAAATTGATCCGGATTGGACATATGGGAGAAAATTGTTATGAAGAGAAGTTATATAGAACTTTAAAAGCCTTTGATCACAGTTTAAGAGAACTTGGTTTTAATTTAAATATTGAATTACATAAAGTTTTTATAAATAAAATGGACTAAGGGGATGGAGCTCCCCTTTAATTACTGTTGATTTAACAGATGATGGCTCCTATCTTATAGGGATAACTCTATTAAGATAGGAGCTTTTTTATTTGTAAGGTTATTAAAAACTAAAATTTAAATTTTTAAAAAAATATAAGAATAGGGTGATAAGTTTTGTTTAATATCCTTTATATTGGTTTAGGAGGTTTTTTTGGTGCTATAGGAAGATACAGTATCTCAAAATGGATTGCAAACAAATATAGCAGTATTTTTCCATATGGTACTTTAGCCGTTAATTTAGTAGGTTCATTTTTGCTCGGGTTTTTGATTACATATTTTTTAGATAAAAGCACATTGAATCCTCTATACAGGACAGCTATAACAACTGGTTTTTTAGGTGCTTTAACCACCTTTTCTACTTTTGGTTTTGAAACTATAATGTTGTTTGAAGATGAAAGGTATTTTTTTGCTTTAGTTAATATCTTCTCAAATTTATTTTTGGGTCTTATTTTAGTATTTTTAGGAATTAAACTGGCTAAACTTATTTAGCTTTAAAATTCATTTATAAAGAAAGGGGATAATGATGCAGATAAACGGTAAGGGAAAAATTCTTCGTATTTATATTGGCGAAACTGACAAGTGGGCTAAAAAACCTCTATATCATGAATTGATCAAAATGTTCAAAGAAAATGATATGGCTGGAGCAACAGTTTTTAGAGGTATTGAAGGTTTTGGTTTAAATAGTCGTATTAAATCTTCTCATATTTTACAGCTTTCAGAAGATTTGCCGCTCGTAATTGAAACAATTGATACAGAAGAAAAGATAGAGAATATATTACCCAAAGTTAAAGAAATGGTCAAAGAGGGACTAGTTACAATTGAAAATGTGGAAGTGATAAAATATGAAGCAGAAAAATAAATATTGAATAGATATTAATATTATTGACATAATTTATTGATTTATTTTCAAAAAAATATTTTTAAAATTCAAAATAATATGTTAAAATATATTTAGACATAAATATATTTAAATCGACATAAAAAGATATTTTTATACAAATAAAAGTTACATAATTCACAAAGGAGGAGTATTATGTCTTTAAATTTAAAAGAATCACATGAATATGAAGCCGAACTAAAAAATAAATTAAAAAAATATTCGGGTCATAATTATGAATTAATTGAGGTTTTGCATGAAGCTCAAGAGTTAATAGGTTATTTACCAAAAGAAGCTCAAAAAATCATTGCTGATCATTTAAATTTGGCACCTGGACGGGTAAATAGTGTAGTCTCATTTTATAATCATTTTTCAGAATATTCTAAAGGTGAGTTTCAAGTTTCTCTTTGTAAAGGTACTGCCTGTTATGTTAAAGGTTCTCAAGATATTATTAAAAAAATTGAAGACAAATATGGGATTAAATCAGGTCAGACAACAGAAGATGGTAAAGTGTCATTAAATGTTGTCCGATGTTTAGGTGCTTGTGGGCTTTCTCCAGTAATGACTGTAAATGGTAAAGCATATGGATTACTTAACCCAGAAAAAGCAGTAAAAATTATTGAAAATTATTTAAATGGTAAAATAAAGGAGGAAGGAAATGCTTAAAATAGAAGAATTAGAAGAAATCCAAAAGGGCTTATTTGATAAATATTCTGGTATAAAAAAAGATAGAATAATTATTGGTATGGGTACCTGTGGAATTGCAGCTGGGGCAGAGGAAATACTTAAAACAGCACAAAAAGAAATAAAAAAATTAAATTTAAAAGATATAGAAATTTCTATAACTGGTTGTTTGGGTATTTGTGCTGAAGAGCCAATTATGGAAATTCGAACTAATAATGAGCGATATATATATGGTAATTTAAACCCAGAAAAAACTAGAGAAATTTTAAAAACACATTTAGGGGAAAGAAATATCATAAATCGTTGGCTAATTGATCAAAATAGTGATTTTTTTAGCAAACAAAAAAGAATTGTACTCAAAAATTGTGGAAATATTAATCCAGAAAATATTGAAGAGGCAATTGCAAATCATGGTTATCTTGGACTTGCTAAAGCTTTAAAAAGTTTTAGTCCAAATGAAGTAATAGAAATTATTAAGAATGCAAAATTGAGAGGTAGAGGTGGTGCAGGTTTTTCAACTGGATTAAAATGGGAACTTGCAGCTAACAATAGTACTCAGGAAAAATATTTGATTTGTAATGCTGATGAAGGTGATCCAGGTGCTTTTATGGATAGAAGTATCTTAGAAGGTGATCCCCACAGACTTTTGGAGGGAATGGCATTAGCAGCTTATGCCATTGGAGCTTCGAGAGGATATATTTATTGTCGGGCAGAATATCCATTGGCAATTAAAAGATTAAAAAAAGCAATTAAATCAGCAGAAGGAATGGGGTTACTTGGAGAAAATATTTTAGATAGTGGCTTTGATTTTAGAGTTAATATTAGATTAGGGGCAGGTGCCTTTGTTTGTGGAGAAGAAACTGCACTGATTGCCTCTATTGAAGGAAAAAGAGGAGAACCGCGTTCTAAACCACCATTCCCAAGTGAATCGGGTTTATTTGAAAAAGCAACAGTTATTAACAATGTTGAGACTTTAGCTAATGTTCCTGAAATAATACGTAAAGGCAGTGAATGGTTTAAAAAAATTGGAACAGAAGCAAGCCCAGGTACTAAAGTTTTTGCTCTAGCTGGAAAAATAAAAAAGAATGGTTTGGTAGAAGTTCCAATGGGAACTACTCCAGGTGAAATAATATTTGATATTTGTGGTGGACTTGAGAATGATGCAGAATTCAAAGCAGCCCAAACAGGTGGACCTTCTGGTGGATGTATTCCAATAGAACATTTAAATGTTCCAATTGATTACGATTCACTTAAAGAGTTAGGAACAATAATGGGATCTGGAGGTTTAATAGTAATGGACACTCAGACCTGTATGGTTGATTTAGCAAAATATTTTATTGATTTCTGTAAAGACGAATCATGTGGTCAGTGTACATCCTGTAGAATTGGGACAACAAGAATGCTTGAAGTTCTAGAAAAAATCAGTGAAGGCCGTGGTGAAAAGCAGGATTTAGATTTACTTATAGAAATGGGAGAAGTAGTCAAAGACTCTTCTTTCTGTGGTTTAGGTCAGTCTGCTCCTAACCCAGTTTTAAGTACCATAAGATATTTTAAAGACGAATATCTGGATCATATTGAAAACAAACATTGTGATTCTTCAGTTTGTGCTTCCTTATTTACTTCTCCCTGTCAGAATGCTTGTCCAGCAAATGTAGATGTACCTCTTTATATTGATGCTATCAGACATGGTGATTACAAACGAGCTTATCAAATTATTCAAATTGAAAATCCTTTAGTTTTAGTTTGTGGTCGGGTTTGTTATAATCTCTGTGAAAATGCATGTAACAGGGATGGAATAGATGAAGCTCTAGCAATAAGAGAATTGAAAAGATTTGCCAGTGATTATCTACTAAAAAATGAGGATGGTTTTCCAATTCCAGAAATTGAAGCAGAAAAAGATAAAAAAATTGCAGTAATTGGTTCTGGCCCTTCAGGTTTAACTGCAGCTTTTTATCTGCGCAAAAAAGGTTATCAGGTTACAATATTTGAGGCGGAAACAGAAGTAGGAGGAATGCTTGCTTTAGGAATTCCAGAATATCGTTTGCCAAAAGAACTCTTAAATGAAGAAATTGGTGTTTTAACAGCAATGGGGGTAGAAATTGTTGTAAATACTAAAATCGGAAAAGATATATTAATTGAAGATTTAAGAGAAGAAGGTTTTTGGGCTGTATATCTGGCTGTAGGAGCTCAAAAAGATAGAGACTTAAATATTGAAGGAAATGAGGGAGTAGAAGGTTATTACTCTGCTTTAGATGTTTTGAAAAAGCTAAATCAGGGTCATGAATTTGATTTTAAAGATAAGAAAATATCTGTAATTGGAGGCGGAAATGCTGCAATTGATACTGCCAGAAATATGATTAGACTTGGGGCTGAAGAAGTGAATATTATTTACCGCAGAACTAAGAATGATATGCCTGCACACAAAGAAGAGATAAAAGAAGCTGAATATGAAAAAGTAAATATTTATTCACAGCTGAATCCATATAAAATTCATTCTGAAAATAATAAAATTAAAAAATTAGAATGTTTAGAAGTTAAAGGTGGAAAATTTGATCAAAGTGGTAGAAGAAAACCGGTTGAAATTAAAGACTCAAAGTTAATGATTGATACCGATATTATTATTTCTGCAGTTGGTCAGGAAGTTGAAGATTATTTTAATAAAGGTAAATTTAAAGTTGAGTTAACAAAAAGTAATTTGATTAAGACTGAAGGAGATTTTTCGACAAATGTTGACTGGGTTTTTGCAGGGGGAGACTGTGTAAGCGGTCCTTCAACAGTAGTTGAATCAATTCAGCAGGGTAAAAAGGCAGCCTCAGAAATTGATAAATACCTGGGTGGTGATGGAGAAGTAGTTAAAAAAGAAAATTTTGAAAGAAATATCTCCAGTCCTATTTTAGAGGAACAAAAATCCAGAGTCAAGATGCCTACAATACTTCTGTCTGAAAGAAAAAGAGGATTTAAAGAGGTTGAAAAAGGATATTCTTTGGATCAGGCAGTTGAAGAAGCATCTCGCTGCTTACGCTGTGATGTTAAAGAAAAAGAGGAAGTGATATAAATGGAAAATAAATTAGTTAATATAGAAATTGATGGAGAAAGTATAGAAGTTGAAGCGGAAACATCTATCTTAGATGCAGCGAAAAAATTAAATAAAGATATCCCAACACTATGCTATTTAGAAGAAAAAAACTTAATTGGAGCCTGCAGAATCTGTCTGGTAGAAATTGAAAATTCAGGTAAACTTGCAGCTTCCTGTATAACTCCAGTATCTGAGGGGCTAAAAATTAAGACTAACAGCAGTAGAATTAGAAGGAATCGGAAAATGAATTTAGAGTTTTTACTCTCAAATCATAATATCGAATGTCCGAGCTGTATTAGTAACGAAAGTTGTGAGTTAAGAGAAATTGCTGAAGAATTTGGTGTTAGAGAAGTAAGGTTTGAAGGTAAAAAAAGCAGTTATCAAATGGACCAATCCACACCATCAATTTTTCGTGATCCAGAAAAATGTATCCTGTGCAGGCGCTGTGAAAGTGTTTGTAGAGATATTCAATCAGTAGAGGCAGTTCAAGTTTTTGGAAGGGGGTTTGAAACAGTAATTAAGCCGTCTTTCTATGAAAATTTAGCTGATAGTCCCTGTGTTTTATGTGGACAGTGTACTTTAGTATGTCCAACCGGTGCGCTTCGTGAAAAAGAATATATTGAAGAAGTCTGGCAGGCGCTGGATGATCCAGAAAAACATGTTGTGGTTCAAACTGCACCCGCAGTTAGAGTTTCACTTTCAGAAGCATTTAGTGGCAAATCAGGTGAAATTTGTACAGAAAAAATGGTAACAGCATTAAAAAAGCTTGGTTTTGATAAGGTATTTGATACTAATTTTGCTGCTGATTTAACAATTGTGGAAGAAGCAAATGAATTTGTTGAAAGAATTAATCAGGGGGGTAAGTTACCTCTTTTTACTTCCTGCAGCCCAGGCTGGATAAATTTTATTGAAGAATATTATCCGGAATATTTAGATAATCTTTCTTCCTGCAAATCACCACAGCAGATGTTTGGAGCACTGGCTCACTCATATTATCTGGATAATACTGAAGTTGAAGAAAAAGATCTTATAGTAGTTTCTATTATGCCCTGTACTGCCAAAAAGTTTGAAGCTCAAAGAGAGGAAATGGCTGGCGATGTTGATTATGTCTTAACAACAAGAGAACTTGCTCAGATGATAAAGGAGGCTGGATTTAAGTTCGAAAATCTTGAAGACAGCAATTTTGATCAACTAATGGGTGAATCTACTGGTGCAGGAGCTATATTTGGGACAACAGGTGGTGTTATGGAAGCTGCATTAAGAACTGCTTATGAAAAAATAACAGGAAAAGAATTAGAGGAGATTGATATTAATGGTGTAAGGGGTTTTGATGAAATTAAAAAAATTACTGTTAATATCGATGGGTTAGAAGTTAAAGCTGCAGTTGCTCATGGACTCTCAAATGCAAGGAAAGTTTTTGAAATGATTAAAAAAGGCGAGGAATTTCATTTTATAGAATTTATGGCCTGCCCGGGCGGCTGTCTTGGAGGAGGAGGTCAACCACTAGCTGCAGATAAAGAGGTCTTAAAAAATAGAATGGAAGCTATTTATGAAATAGATACAAACAAAAAATTAAGAAAATCACATGAAAATCCTTATATAATTAAATTATATAAGGAATATTTGGAAAACCCAGGAAGTGAAATTGCTCATAAATTACTGCACACAAAATATAAAGTGCGAAAAATTTAATGGATACATGGATAACTATTGACAGTTTTCAGTATTAATGTTAAACTAAATCACAATAATAAAAGAATAGATTAACCTTTTAAATCAGTCCAGAGAGGCTGGTAAGGGTTGAGCTAAGCAATTAATTTAAGATAATAAATTCTTAAATTTTGGGATAGCTGTGTCAATTTAACCTTCAAACCATTCTTTCTGGGGAGAAGGTTTTATTTTTATGATTAAAATTTAATAATTTACTGTATTAAGTAACAAAAGATAAATTATCTTTAGATTTTTTAATTTATCTGTTTATTTTTGTAAACCAATAGTGGTGGAGGTAGCTATATGAAAAAAGCAAAACTTGTTCTAGAAGAAGGCAGTATTTTTAATGGAGAAATTTTTGGAACTGATAAGGAAAGTTCAGGTGAAATTGTTTTTAATACTAGTATGACTGGTTATCAAGAAATACTGACTGATCCTTCCTATAAGGGAGAAATTGTCTGTATGACCTATCCTTTAATCGGAAATTATGGGATTAATGAAGACGACTTTGAATCTATCAAATCTCATGTTAATGGCTTTATAGTCAAAGAATTTGCAGAGGAACCGGAAAACTGGCGTCTAAAGAAAAAACTTGAAGAATATTTAAAAGAAAACGAAATTACTGCAATCAGGGGCATAGATACTAGAGCTTTAATTAAAATATTGAGGCAGCAGGGAACGATGCGCGGGATTATAACTACTGAAAACTTAAGTAGGCAGAAATTAATCGAGAAGGCAAAAAAAGCACCAGGACTTTCGGGAAGGGATTTAGTTTCACTTGTCAGCAGAAAAGAAACAAAAACTTATGGAACAGGAAATAAGTATCGAGTGATTTTAGTTGACTGTGGAGCTAAAGATAATATCAAAAATTCACTAGTTAAGCGTAATTGTGAAGTGATAATGGTACCGGCCAGCACATCGGCTCAGAATATATTAAATTATAATCCTGATGGAGTAATGTTTTCCAATGGACCTGGAGATCCAGAGGATGCAGATTATGTGGCAGCGACCATTAGTGAACTTTTAGGTGAGGTTCCTATTTTTGGAATTTGTCTCGGTCATCAGCTTTTGGGAAGAGCCTGTGGTGCAGATACCTATAAACTTAAATTTGGCCACCGGGGAGCCAATCATCCAGTTAAGGATTTAAGTACTAACAGAGTTTACATTACTTCTCAAAATCATGGTTTTGCAATTAAAGAAGATTCGCTAAATGATTTGAATCTAGAATTAACCCATATTAATGTTAATGATCAAACAGTTGAAGGTTTTAAACACCAAAATTATCCAGCTTTTTCTGTTCAGTATCATCCTGAAGCTTCACCAGGACCAGAAGACTCTCACTATTTATTTGATCAATTTGTTAACTTAATGCGCTGATGCTGATAGTACTGGGGACTTAGCAAATATTTCTAAATAATATCTAAATAATTTAAATCAAACAAATTTAGAATAACACAATAGGAGGATAAGATGCCGAAGAGAGAAGATATTAAAAAAGTTATGGTTATTGGTTCAGGTCCAATTATTATCGGTCAGGCAGCTGAATTTGATTATTCAGGGAGTCAGGCCTGTCGGGCTTTGAAAGAAGAAGGCTTAGAAGTTGTTTTGGTCAACAGCAATCCGGCTACAATTATGACAGATGAGAATATGGCTGATCGTGTTTATATTGAACCCCTAACTGTTGAAAGTATTATAGAAATTTTAAAAAAAGAAAATCCCGATGGACTGATTCCAACCTTAGGAGGACAGATTGCTTTAAACTTGGCTATAGACTTAGCCGAAACAAATATTTTAGAAGATTTGAATGTAGAACTTTTAGGAACTCCAATTGATACAATCGAGAAGGCAGAAGATAGAAATACTTTTAAAGAATTAATGAATGAAATTGGAGAACCAATTTTAGACAGTAAAATTGCAGAAAACATTGATCAGGCAGCTGAAATTGCAGCTAAAATCGGATATCCGGTAATTGTACGTCCTGCCTATACTATGGGAGGAACCGGTGGTGGTGTTGCTGATAATTTGGAAGAATTAAAAGAAATCACTGCCCGTGGTTTTAAACACAGCCTGATTGGCCAGGTTTTAATCGAAAAAAGTATTAAAGGCTGGAAGGAAATAGAATATGAGGTAATGCGGGATAAAAATGATAACTGTATAGTTGTTTGCAATATGGAAAACTTTGATCCGGTAGGTGTTCACACTGGTGACAGTATTGTTGTAGCTCCCAGTCAGACTTTAACAGATAAAGAATATCAGATGTTTAGAAGCTCAGCTTTAAAGATAATAAGAGCCTTAGGAATTGAAGGTGGTTGTAATGTTCAGTATGCACTTGATCCCGAGAGTTTTCAGTATTATATAATTGAGGTAAACCCCAGAGTCAGCCGCTCTAGTGCCTTGGCATCAAAGGCAACCGGTTATCCAATTGCTAAAGTTTCAGCCAGAATAGCCTTAGGCTACAGCTTAGATGAGATTGAAAATGCAATCACTGGTAAAACAACAGCCTGTTTTGAGCCAGCTTTAGATTATGTAGTCTTTAAGATACCTCGCTGGCCTTTTGATAAGTTTCACTATGCTGATCGTAATTTGGGAACTCAGATGAAGGCTACAGGAGAGGTAATGGCAATTGAAAGAAATCTGGAGGCTTCAATGCTCAAGGCTGTGCGCTCACTGGAAATCGGGCGCTATGGCTTCTACTTAGAAGAATTTAAAAAAATGAGTGACCCGGAAATTGAAGATGCCTTATTTGCGGCAGATGATAATCGACTTTTTGTGATAGCAGAAGCGCTGCGCCGTGGTTATACAGTCGGAAAAATTAACCAAATAACTGAAATCAGCACTTTCTTTTTATATAAAATTAAAAACATTATTGAGCTTGAAAACTCTCTAGCTGCCAATAAAGAAAATATAAGTGAAAACAGAGAACTACTTTACAAGGCTAAAGAAAAAGGGTTTTCAGATTCTGAGATTGCTCTTTTGACTGAAAAAACAGAAGCGGAAATAAAAAGCATCCGGGACCAGCTGCAGTTAAAACCCGTATTTAAAATGGTGGATACCTGTGCAGCAGAATTCGAAGCAGAAACACCTTACTATTATTCTTCTTATGAAAAGGTTAATGAAGCTCAGCCAACTGAAAAGAAGAAAGTAATGGTAATTGGTTCAGGACCAATTAGGATCGGCCAGGGTATAGAATTCGATTACTGCAGTGTTCATTCTGCCTGGACTTTAAATGAAGAAGGTTATGAGTCAATTATAGTTAATAATAATCCAGAAACCGTGAGTACAGATTTTGATACCTCAGATAGATTATACTTTGAACCTCTGACCAAAGAAGATATTATGCATATCATTGAAAATGAAAAACCAGAAGGAGTTATCTGTCAGTTTGGTGGTCAGACTGCTGTTAATCTGGCTGAGCCGCTGGCTGAAGCAGGAGTTAAGATACTTGGAACTTCTGTTGATTCGATTGACCTGGCAGAAGACAGAGATAGATTCATCGGTCTTTTAAATGAACTGGATATTCCAGTACCTCAGGGGGAAGTTGCGGCTTCATTCGCTGAAGCAGAAAAAATTGCTGCTAAAATTGGTTATCCAGTACTGGTAAGACCTTCCTATGTACTTGGCGGTCGGGCAATGGAAGTTGTATATAATGAGCAAGAATTAGAAGAATATATGAGAAATGCTGTTAAAATTTCACCAGATAGACCGGTTTTGGTTGATAAATATTTAAGCGGTACTGAAATTGAAATTGATGCAATTTCTGATGGAGAAACAGTAATAGTACCTGGGATTATGGAACACGTAGAGAGAGCAGGTGTTCATTCAGGAGACAGTATAGCAGTTTATCCTCCTCACCGTTTGTCTGAGAAGTTAAAGCAAAAAGCAGTGGAATATACGGAAAGAATTTCGCAGGCTTTAAATGTTAAGGGAGTTGTCAATATTCAATATGTAGTCAGTGAGGGAGAAATATTTGTGATTGAAGTTAATCCCCGCTCCAGCCGGACAATTCCATATTTGAGCAAAGTAACAGGGGTGCCGATGGTTGATCTGGCAACAAAGGCTTTACTTGGTAGAAAACTTAAGGATTTAGGTTGGGAAAGTGGCTTGGTTCCAGAAAAAGATCACGTAGCTGTTAAAGTTCCTGTTTTCTCATTTTCCAAATTAACTCAGGTTGACACCAATCTGGGTCCAGAAATGAAATCAACTGGGGAAGTTTTGGGGCTTGCTGAAACTTACGAAAAAGCATTATATAAAGGATTGATTGGAGCCGGACTTGAGATTCCTCGTGCTGGCACAATTCTGGCCACAATTGCAGATAAAGATAAGAAAGAAGCCATTGAATATATTAAAGATTTTGCAGAGCTTGGTTTTAAGATTGCTGCAACTGAGGGTACAGCAGCAGCTTTAAAGGAAAAAGGTCTTAAGGTAGACATAGTTAAAAAATTAGGAGAAGGATCACCTGATTCACTGGAGTTGATTTCTGATGACAAGATTGATCTGGTAATCAATACTCTGACAAAAGGTAAGCTTCCGGAAAGAGATGGTTTTAAAATCAGAAGATCGGCAGTGGAGATGGGAATACCCTGTTTAACTTCCCTGGATACAACTCAGGCAATGCTTAAAGTTTTAAAAGAAATAGAACATGGTGAAAGAATTGAATATAAGGCCCTACAGGATTATCAGAAATAAATAATTAAATTCATTGTACCGGCTGTTGGATATTATTTTTCAACAGTCGGTATCATATTTTTTAGAAAAGCATTAAAAGATTAGAAAATAAAAACAATAAAATAAAGGAGAAATACTATAATTAAAGAATAATAGTCTTAACAGTATTTTATTATAAAATTTCAAAATTTTCATAATATTAGATTTAACAATAGATTTTTGAGATTGGAGGAATAAAAATGAAAGAAAATGAAAATTCATTTATCGGTGAGATTTTATTAGAAAAAAACTTGATTACAAAATCAGACTTAAATAAAGCACTTAAAATCCAGAAAGAATCAGGGGGCTTAATTGGAGAAATTTTAATTTCTGAAGGTCTGGTTAGAGCAATTGACTTTTACCAGGCTTTAGCAGATAAAATTGGTTTAGAGTTTGGCAGTGATAATTTAGAAAAATACAAAGAATTCATTGATCTTAATCTAATTAATAGTTTCGAACTTGAAACTTATATTATTAATCAGTTTTTATTGTTAAAAAAAGAAAATAATAAGCTAAAAATTATGGTCACCAGACAAAATAATAAAGAGGTAAAAAGGATTATAAGGAGAAAATTTTCTGATGTAGAAGTTGAAGAATTATTGATTACAAATAGAGACTTAAGAATGATTTTAGAAAGCATCTATAAGGATGAAATGGTTAAAGAAGCTGTTGAAGGATTATTTTATCGTCATCCTGAAGAATCAGCATCCAGAGTTTTTACAAAATCACAAATAATATTTTTTATTTTATTAACTGCTGCTTTTGTTTATTCTTTTATTTACTACCGAAGTGCTAGTATCAATTTTTTGCTTTATTTCTTTAATCTATTGTTCATGGGATCTATTTTATTTAAATTTGTTTTAAGCATAATCGGTGCTCTGCAGGAAAGAGAAGAGTTTATTACCAAGGAAGAAGTGGAATCACTAGATGAAAAAGAATTACCGATTTATAGTATTTTAGTTCCAGTATATAAAGAACCAAAAGTTATTGGAACCTTGATTCAGAACTTAAAAAAATTAGATTATCCCAGTTCAAAATTAGATATTTTATTTTTATTTGAAGAAGATGATTTAGAAACTATCAATAAGGCAAAAGAAGCACATCCACCTGATAACTGGAATTTTATTTATATACCGGAAAGTCATCCTCAGACTAAACCTAAGGCCTGCAACTATGGGCTGAAGGAAGCAAGAGGAGAATTTTTAACAATTTATGATGCAGAAGATATGCCAGAACCAGATCAGCTGAAAAAAGCATATATTGCATTCCAGAAATCTGATGATAAAGTTATTTGTTTTCAGTCAGCTTTAAATTATTTTAATCGTAAGGATAATTTACTAACTAAATTATTTACTCTAGAGTATTCTTATTGGTTTGACTACATGCTGCCTGGTTTAGATGCACTTAAATTACCAATCCCTCTTGGTGGCACTTCAAATCATTTTAGGATTGAAAAGTTAAGAGAGTTGGGAGGCTGGGATCCTTTCAATGTTACAGAAGATGCTGACCTTGGAATTAGGGCAAATGCTAGAGGATATAAGGTTGGTATTTTAAATTCTACGACTTATGAAGAAGCTAATAATAAAGTTAAAAACTGGATTAATCAACGATCACGCTGGCAGAAAGGATATTTACAGACTTTTTTAGTTCATAATCGACAGCCGTTAAAATTTATTCAAAGTGTAGGCCTGAGAGGTTGGTTTACCCTGCAGATATTCATCGGAGGAAGTGTGTTAACTCATTTAGTTGCTCCATTCTTTTGGTTGTTATTTTTATTTTGGTTGTTAAGTGGTATGGCTTTTGCAGCTGAATATCACGTTGGATTACTCTTATATATTTCCTTTTGGAATTTATTATTTGGTAATTTTTTAGGAATTTATTTATCTACAATGGCAGTTTTTAAAAGAAAATACTATGATTTGGTTATTTATGCATTACTTAATCCGATTTATTATTTATTACAGTCAGTTGCAGCCTGGAAAGCTTTAAAACAACTATTTTTTAATCCTTTTTATTGGGAAAAAACTGAGCATGGTTTAACTGAAAAAGAGGTGAGTGATGATGTTGATTTTTAAATTAATTATATTTTCATTTGCTAATTATTTTTTAACTGAATACTTTAAAGAACAGGAAACAGCTTATCTCTTTTTAGGTAGTTTAACAACTGCTTTAGTTTATTTGCTGCTGCCAGAATTCTTAATAATCTTACCCTTTTATATAGTTATTTTCTTTTTTGCCTTAGACCAAAAAGAAAAGAAGAAAAGACCGGCTCAATTAATAACATTTTTGATGCCAACCTTGGCAGCCGCATTTTCTTTAAGTTATATTAGCTGGATTTATGGTTATGGTATGCGCTTAATTTATTTAAGTGGGAGTATATTTGATTTGTCAGCTGTTGGAGTTTATTCTTTAAATTTTAAGGCTTTTTTATTAAATTTAGCTAAGAATGTTCCTCTAATTTCTTTAATATATCTATTTGTCTTTTTCTGGCTTTTATTAAAAAAAACACCGCTTAAAGTATATGTTTATCTGTATTTATCACCAGTACTTTTATATATTTGTTATTCTTATATATATGGGAGTAATGCAGGCATAATTTTTTATGTTCCAATACTGTTGTTTTCTTTATTTTATTTTCTGATTTTTTCAGATGAGTTTTCTCTTACGATGGAACGTTTTTTCTACTTTTTCCTTATTATCAATTTTATAACCTTACTTTTATATTTGTTAGCTGTAATGATAATCTTACCAGCTTTTGAAATAGGATTCATAGAATACTTAAATGATCTTTTGAACCCTATTTTAATTTATTTTAAAGAATATGCAGTTGAGAATTGGCCGGGACCTGGTTTAGATTTAATTAGATATTTTTATTTTAAATAATATTATCAAAAAAAATAATTATTTTAGGAGGTGCTAAAAGTGAAAATAGCACTGATAATGGCAGGAGGCAATGGATCCCGTTTTTGGCCTTTAAGTCGAAAAGATAGACCCAAACAGTTTTTAAAGTTAAATAGTGATAAAAAAACACTTTTAGAGCAAACAGTAGAAAGAATTAATTTAATAATTCCCAAAGAACAAATTTTTATTGCAACAAATAAAAATTATGAGGCAGCAGTGAAAGAAAAAATAGATTATATACCAGAAGAAAATATAATATTAGAAGAAGTCAGTAAAAATACGGCTCCGGCAATTACAATGGCAGTTTTAAAAATTGAAAAGATGTATCCAGACTCAACAATTTTCATTTTACCATCAGATCATTTGATAAATGGTGAAAAGAACTTTACTGATCTCTTATTAAAAGCCGGAGAAATCGCTGAAAGAAAGAATGCTGTCTTAACAATTGGAATTAAACCTAAATATCCAGAAACTGGTTACGGCTATATTCATGTCAGCAGTGACCAGCTTGTATCTAATGATTTACCATACTATAAGGTACAGAATTTTGAAGAAAAACCTGATCTTGAAACTGCCAAAAAATATTTATCTACAGGTTTTTACTACTGGAATAGTGGGATTTATATAACACCAGCTAAATTATTGCTGCAGGAAATAGAAAATAAATTAAGCTCAGTATATAATAACTGTAAAAAAATAATGGAAATTAGCGAGTATCAAAATTTATCCCAAATTAGAGAGAAAACTAAGATAACAAAAATCAAAAGCCTCTACAGTGAAATAGAAAATATTTCAATAGAATATGGAGTTGTTGAAAAACTAGCAAAAATTTATTTATTAAAGGCTAACTTTATTTGGGATGATTTAGGAAGTTGGACATCTTTAGAACGGGTAAAAGAAAAAAATAGTGAGAATAATATTGTTGTAGGAAAGCATTTAGGTATTGATACTAGTGATTCAATAATATACAGCTGTGACCGAATTGTTACAACAGTGGGTATAAAGAACTTAATAATTGTTAACACAGGAGATGCTGTTTTAATTTGTGATAAAGATAAGGCTCAGGAAATTAAGGAATTAAGAAAATTAATTGAAAAAGAAAATTTAGATGAATATCTCTAATAACACTTGACTTAAAATGTCGACTCTGATAAAATTAATTCAAATGAAATAATGATTCTTTAAATTAGTCCAGAGAGGCTAGTAAGGGAAAATATAAATTTTAGCAACCTTCTTACTATGCCGTGAGAAGGTTATTTTTTTGCCGCTAGAGAAATATTCTCCCCATAAAGGAGGTAATGTTTTGGATAAGACAGAAATGAAGGTTAAAAAAGAATTGATTGATGCATCTGCAATGAGCAGAGCTATTACAAGAATTGCTCATGAGATTTTAGAAAAAAATAAAGGTACTGAAGATTTGGTTTTAATTGGTATCAGAACCAGAGGAGTACCACTTGCTGAAAGACTGGCAGGAAAGATTGAAGAGATCGAAGGTGTAAAACTACCAACAGGTATTTTAGATATTACTCTTTATCGAGATGATCTCTCAACTGTTGCCCAGCAGCCGATTGTGCATCGGACAGAAATTCCATTTGACATCACCGGAAAAAAAGTTGTGCTGGTTGACGATGTGCTTTATACAGGTAGAACTGTCAGAGCAGCATTAGATGCTTTAATTGATCTGGGAAGACCGCTGCAGATTCAACTGGCAATTATGATTGACCGCGGCCACCGCGAGTTACCGATTAGAGCAGATTTTGTTGGTAAAAATCTACCTACTTCTAAAACAGAGGTTGTAGATGTTAATTTTAAAGAAATTGATGGTCAAGATGCAGTTTTACTGCTGGAAAACAGCTAGAATAAAAATAATTTAATATTGTATCCTTTAAATTGGTCCAGAGAGGCCGGTAAGGAATAGATGCTCTAACTGTGTCTGGCTATAAACAGATTTTAAAAGTCAGCTAAGTAGGGCAGCTGCTAAAAGATTTCAACTCCTTATCAGGCTCAAACTGGTAGGGAGTTTTTTTATGTATTGAGTTTTTTAGTCAAAGCAGCTTAAGTCAAAGAGGGAATAAATCAAAAAAATTCTAAATTTGATCAAAAAAGTTTTTCAATAATTTTATAACACCCAGGAGGTATAAAATGAAAATTTTAAAACAAAGTCAAGAAAATTTAGCCCAGCTTAAGGAAGATGGAATTACAAAACACCGCCTATTTATACTGGCACTTCAGCACATGTTTGCCATGTTTGGTTCAACAGTATTGGTGCCGGCACTGACAGGATTAAATCCTGCAGTTGCGCTCTTTACATCAGGTCTTGGAACATTGTTCTTCCACTTAATTACAGGTGGAAAAGTCCCGGCCTATCTCGGTTCTTCCTTTGCCTTTATTGCTCCGATTATAGCGGCTCAAAATCAGTTTGGTAGAGATGGAGCGATGCTCGGAATTATGACTGTAGGTCTTGTTTATGCACTAATGTCACTGGTAATTAGACTGCTCGGAACAGAATTTTTCCGTAAATTACTGCCGCCGGTAGTAGTTGGCCCTGTGATTATTACAATTGGACTCGGACTTGCACCAACAGCTAAGGATATGGCTTCAGAACATCTTTTAGTAGCCTTTATTACTCTAGCAATCGCAGTGGGAGTCAGCGTTTTTGCTAAAGGAATTATTAAAGTTATTCCAATATTACTCGGAATAATTGGTGGCTATACATTTGCAGCCTTTTTAGGACTGGTAGATTTTGCTCCGGTAATGGAAGCTTCCTGGTTTGCTTTACCAAAGTTTGCCCTACCAACAGTCAGCGGTAATTTAAGAGCAATTTCGCTGGTAGCACCAATTGCCTTAGTCACAATGGTTGAGCACTTAGGTGATGTTGTCGCCATCAGCTCTACAGTTAAAAAAGACTTTATAGAAGAACCCGGCTTACACAGAACCCTCCTGGGTGACGGTATTGCAACTTTAGTTGCCGGACTTTTTGGTGGACCACCAAACACAACTTATGGTGAAAATGTAGGAGTTTTAGCATTAACAAAAGTATATAATCCAATGATTATTCAGCTGACAGCAGTGATAGTAATTTTAAGTTCTTTTATCCAGAAGGTTGGAGTCTTAATCCAGACTATTCCGACAGCAGTAATGGGAGGAATTGTATTCTTGCTTTTTGGCATGATAGCTTCAATCGGACTCAGGACACTTGTAGAAAATGAAGTTGACCTTTCTAAAAATAGAAACCTGGTTATTGTTTCAGTAACCCTGGTAGTTGGTATTTCAAATCTAAGTTTAAGTTTTGCAGGCCTTGAATTTGGAGGAATGGGACTGGCAGCGATAGTAGGGATTGTAATGAATTTGATTTTACCAGAAATTGAAAAAGAAGAAAACGAAGCAGCTGAAAAAGATATAAAAATCAATTCGGAATTAAGTTATGAGGCTAACTAAAAAGCAGATAACCAGGTAGGAGGTAATTAGATGTCATTAAAAAGAAAAGATTTTTTGGGGCTTTATGATGTCTCAAAAGAAGAAATTAATGAAATTCTGGATACTGCAGTAGCTATGAAAGATATTTTAACCAGAACAGTAAAGAAAGTGCCAACTCTTCGGGGTAAAACTGTAATCAATCTATTTTATGAACCTTCAACCAGAACTAAATTTTCTTTTAATCTGGCAGCAAAAAGACTGAGTGCAGATGTGATGAGTATTTCCAAATCTTCAAGCAGTATTGCTAAAGGGGAGAGTCTACTGGATACAGCAAAGACAATGGAAGTAATGGGAGCTGATGTAGTAGTTATCAGGCACAGTGCTCCTGGAGCAGCAAAATTTCTGGCTGAAAATATTTCTGCAAGTGTATTAAATGCAGGTGATGGCGCTCATGCTCATCCAACCCAGGCCCTACTTGATATTTACAGTATTAAAGAAAAACTGGGCCAGATTGCCGGGCTGAAAGTTCTAATTGTAGGAGATATTGCTCACAGCCGGGTAGCACGTTCAAATATCTGGGGTTTAAATAAACTGGGAGCTCAAGTTGCAGTTGCTGGACCTCAGACTTTAATCCCGAGGGAAATAGAAAAAATGGGAGTTGAAGTTTATACCGACCTTGATCAGGCACTGGAAAATGTAGATGTGGTTAATATTTTAAGAATTCAGATGGAAAGACAGGAGAGCGGACTCTTTCCCTCGATCAGAGAATACAGAGAAATATATGGTATGAATGCAGAGCGCCTGGAGAAAATCGGCAAAAAAGCAATGATCATGCATCCCGGTCCGATGAACCGCGGTATAGAAATTGAAAGTTCAGTTGCAGACAGCTCACAGTCAGTAATCACAGAACAGGTTAAAAACGGTGTCGCAATTAGAATGGCACTGCTTTACTTACTGGCCGGGAGGGAGATAGATAATGAAAACCTTAATTAAAAGTGGAAGAATTTATGATTCTAAAAATGGGCTTGATGGAAAATATGATATTTTAATTGAAGGCAACAAAATTTTTGAGATAAATGAGGATATTAAAAATCAGGGTTATCAGGTTATAGATGCTGAAGGTAAAATTATAATTCCTGCTTTAATCGATATGCATACTCACTTAAGAGAACCCGGTTTTGAAGAAAAAGAAACTGTTAAAACCGGCTGTGAGGCGGCGGCTGTGGGAGGTTTTTCCGCAGTAGCAGCAATGCCTAATACAAAGCCAATTGCTGATAATCCAGCTGTAGTTGAACATATAAAACATAAGGCTGAAAAGGCAGCAGTTCGAGTCTATCCAATCGGCAGTATTACTCAGGATAGTAAAGGAGAAATGCTTTCAGAAATTGGAACTCTGGCTAAAGCTGGAGTTAAAGCTCTTTCTGATGATGGAAATCCGGTAATGAATTCCGAAATTATGCGCCGGGCCATGGAATATGCATCTGCCTTTGACTTACCGATAATTGACCACTGTGAAGATAAAAATCTTTCTCAGGATGGAGTAATGCACGAAGGCTATTATTCAACAATTTTTGGGCTGAAAGGGATTCCGGCAGCAGCTGAAGAAATTATGGTAGCCCGAGATATTGTTTTAGCAGAAATGACAGGAATTCATCTTCATATTGCTCACCTTAGTACTGAAGGTAGTTTAAATCTAGTCAAAGAAGCAAAAGCTAGAGGAGTAAATATCACTTTTGAAGTCACACCTCACCATTTATTATTGACTGATAAGGCTTTAGAAAATTATAATCCTGACACTAAAGTCCACCCACCACTGCGTTCAGAAAGAGATAAAAATATTTTAGTTGAAGCTTTAAAAGCAGGCGAGATAGATGTTTTAGCAACAGATCATGCCCCTCATACTTTTGAAGATAAGCTGGGAGAATTTGATTATGCAGCTTTTGGAATTTCTGGACTGGAAACAGCACTTTCACTTTTATATCATAATTTTATTAAAACAGAGATGATCGACTGGGATGATTTAATCAGAATGTACTATTATAAGCCGGGTGAAATATTAAAAATTGAGTCTGAAGGTTTAAAACCGGGATCCAGAGCCGATCTTTTAATTTTCAATCCGGAGCGAGAATGGAAAGTTGATAAGAAGAATTTCAAATCTAAAGGTAAAAACACCCCTTTTGACGGTCAGATGTTAAAAGGTAAAAACGAAATGACTTTTGTTGGCGGCAAGTTAGTCTATGATGACCGAGGAGGCAAAAATGAAATACTTTATTGATCGGCTGCAGCAGAAAATAGAAGCAAAAGATTCGAGAATCTGTGTTGGACTGGATCCTCATCTTGAACTGATACCGGAAAATGTGCTGGCACCTGAACTATTAAATGACTTAGAAGCAAATCAAAAGGAAATTGCGGCAGCAGTTTTAAAATATAACCAAAATTTACTTGATGCAGTTGCTGATATGACAGCAGTTGTAAAACCACAGATGGCATTTTACGAAAAACTGGGTGTTCCAGGGATGGAAGCTCTCTGGCAGACTATGGCCTATGCTAAAAGTAAAGGGCTGCTGGTGCTGCTTGATGGAAAACGGAATGATATCGGCTCAACAGCAGGGGCTTATGCAGAGGCTTATCTTGAAAATAAGAAGATAGAAATAGATTCGATTACAATCAACCCTTATTTAGGTCGAGACGGAGTACTTCCTTTTTTAGAAAATAAGGAAAAGGGAGCATTTGCTCTGCTCAGAACTTCTAATCCATCTGCAGTTGACATTCAGGATCTTAAGCTGGATGACGGCAGGACAGTTTATCAGGCTGTTGGAAATTTTCTGCAGGAACTTGGCAGAGATTATATTGGTGACTGCGGTTATTCAAACCTGGCAGCAGTAGTTGGAGCAACTTACCCCAAAGAATTAAAGGAAATCAGAGCTCAGCTTGATTCAGTATTTTTCCTAATTCCTGGATTTGGAGCTCAGGGTGGAGGAGCAGCAGATATTAAGGCCGGTTTTGACAGTGAGGGCAGAGGAGCAGTTGTCAATTCTTCTCGCGGCATTAATTTTGCCTACCGCAAAGATGAATATGCCCATTTTGGAGCAGATAATTATGCTAAGGCAGCAAGAGCAGCAGCGGAGAAAATGAAAAATGAAATTAACGAAGTTATAAAATAAAATACTTTACTAGGGGAGCTAAAAATGTTTAAAATTATTGCTAACAATGAGGTTGGCCCCGGAATTTTTCAGCTGGTATTAAATTATGATCAGCTGCCGCAGAAGCCTGAGCCGGGACAATTTTTTAATATCAAAGTCAGTCACCCAGGAAGTGATGATCCACTTTTGAGAAGACCTTTTAGTATTTTTGATTTTGATGCAGCAGAGAAAAAAATAGAATTTATTTATCGGGTGGTTGGAAAGGGAACAAAAATTCTTTCCAAATTAGAAAAAGAAACAGAGCTTGATGTTCTGGGACCTCTGGGGACTCCATTTTCTCTAAATCAGTATAAAAGAAACGTCCACTTAATTGGTGGTGGAATGGGAATTGCGCCTTTATATTATCTGGCTAAAAAGTTAAAAAGCAGCAAACAGAAGGTTTATCTCGGGGCAGCAAATCAGGCAGAACTTAATTTTTTTGAAGAAAAATTTAAGGAGCTGGGAGTAGAATTACACCTGGCAGCAATGGAGGAAAAACTCGAAATTAAGGGCTCAGCTCTGGTACTCTGGTTAAATTATCTGAAAAAAAACACTCCTGATTATGTTTACACCTGTGGTCCGGAAAAAATGCTGGCAGCTGTTGAAAAAGAAGCTTTAAAAAATAATATTGGCGGCCAACTTTCTGTAGAAAAAAGGATGGGCTGTGGAATCGGAGTCTGTTTATCCTGCAGCTGTGAAACAAGAGAAGAAGATCAGAAAAACAAAAGGGCCTGTGTAGAGGGACCAGTTTTTGAACTCGGGGAGGTAATTCTCAGTGCCTAAAAAGCAGATGAAGAAAAAAAAGAAGAAGCTAAGTAAATCAGATTTAGATTTATCGGTAATAATGAAGTCACAGCAGAAAGCAGAAAACAAAAACTTAAATTTAAAAAACCCTTTGATTACAGCCTCTGGCACCTGTGGTAATGGTAAAGAACTTGCAGATTTTTATGATATCAATCAGTTGGGAGCTTTTACAACTAAAGGAATTACAGTTGAAGCTCAGTCGGGAAACAAAACTCCAAGGATAGCAGAAACTTCAGCCGGGATTATCAACTCCATTGGTCTGGAAAATCCAGGAGTAGAAAATTTTATTAGAGAAGTACTGCCGGAGACTAAGGAATATACACTGCCTATTCTGGCTAATATTTCTGGCTACAGTGAGCAGGATTTTATAAGCCTGGCGGAGAAATTAGAAGGAAGAGAAGAGTTAGCAGGTATTGAGGTCAATCTTTCCTGTCCCAATATTAAAGGTGGGGGCATGGTTTTTGGAACTGATCCGGAAAAAGTATTTGAAATTACTAAAAAAGTAAGAGAAGTTTATTCTGGTTATATCATTGTTAAATTGACTCCCAATATAACTGATATCACTAAGACTGCTCTGGCAGCCGAAAAGGCCGGAGCTGATGCAGTGGCGATGATCAACACTTTATCGGCTATGAAAATTGATATTGATCAGCAAAAACCTCTTTTAGCCAATACTTTTGGTGGACTTTCCGGGCCAGCAGTGCGACCGGTAGCAGTAAAAATGGTTTATCAGACTTATAAAAAAATTGGAATCCCAATTTTAGGCCTGGGAGGAGTTCGCAGCGGCAGTGATGTAATCGAGTTTATGCTGGCCGGAGCCACAGCAGTTGGAATTGGAACGGTAAATATGATTGACCCAACAGCTGGCCCCAGAATAATTGGAGAAATCAAAGAATACATGTTAAAACATCAGATTCAGGATTTGAGCTCAATTATTGGAGCAGCCCATTAAGTTTGAAATTTTTTGAGACTAATTAATTGGATTTTTTAACTAAAATTTATAATTATTTAAATTTATTATTAGGAGTGAATTAAATGACAAAGGAAGAAATTAGAGAGTTATTAGTGGAAACAGATGTGATTCAGGAAGGTCATTTTGTTTTAAGTTCAGGCCGTCATGCTGATATCTATATGCAGTGTGCTAAAGTTTTACAGTACCCAGAACATGCAGCAACTCTGGCAGCTGAAATTGCTAAAAAATGGGAAGGTGAAGAGATAGATGTAGTTATTGGACCGGCACTGGGAGGAGTAGTTTTATCCTATGCAGTAGCCGAAGAACTGGGTGTCCGCTCAATTTTCAGTGAGCGCAAAAATGGTGAGATGAAAATCAGACGCGGTTTTGAACTTCAGCCAGGTGAGAAAGTATTAGTCGTAGAAGATGTAGTGACAACTGGTGGCTCAGTTAAAGAGGTTCTGGCAGTTCTGGAGGAACTTGATGTAGAAATACTTGGATTGAGTTCTATAGTTGACCGCAGTAATGGCAAGGTCAAATTCAATTATGATTTCAGACCACTGCTGCCGGTCGATATTAAATCATATAAGGCTGGACAGTGCAAATTATGTGAAGATAATGTAGCAATTACTCGTCCGGGTAGTAAAGAAAAATAGAAGAATCTAGAAAATACTTGAAATTGAATAAAATTAATTCTCGCTGAAAGGCGGGAATTTTTTATATCAAAGTAATTTAATAAGGATTGTAGCTGAGCAACAAAAAAATTATTAAAACTTAGCTTGTGAATATAAAGACAAAATCTTGGAAGCAATGTATAATTATAAATGTAATCTATTTGTGAAAATATTATTATATTCACAGGGTAATAAATTTAAACAAATTTCAAGGAGGAGTTATTTATGGCAAGTGAAGCAGCCGCTAATAAAAAAAGTAATTGGCTGAAGATCATTATTTTTGTTGCAGTAATTGCAGCGGTAGTAATAACAGTAAGACAATTAGGATATATGAAATATTTACAAAGTCCTCAATTATTAAAAGAAGCAATTGATGGTTTAGGATTCTGGGGTCCGGTAGTATTTATTCTATTATGGGTAGCATCAGCAGTATTTTTCTTACCAGGAGCTGCCTTAGGAATTGTAGGAGGAATTTTATTTGGACCATGGTTAGGAACCTTTTATACTGCTTTAGGATCAACAGTTGGTGCAGTAGCAGCATTTCTAGCAGGTAAATATGTTGCAAGAGATATGGTTAAAGGTTTAGTAGAAAAAAATCCTAAACTGAAAAAGATTGACGAAGGAGTAAAAAAAGAAGGTTGGCGTTTTGTAATGCTGACCAGACTGGTTCCTGTTTTTCCTTATAATGCTCAAAATTATGTTTATGCGATGACAGCAATTAAACTGCCTGTCTATGCATTAACTACATTTATTTTTATGTTACCTGGATGTTTTGCTTTCTCTTTTGCAGGTGGAGCAGTTTCTGCAGGAGGAAGTCCAACAAAAATTATTGCTTATTTAGCAGTTGCAGGTGTAGCACTTTTTGCAGTTTCTTTAATTCCAAAATATTTAAAGAAAAAGCATGGCGATGTGCTAGAAGATAGTGAGTAATATAAATTATTAGTTAAAGGCTCTCATTTTTGAGAGTCTTTTTGCTATTATATTTGCATTTTATGTTATAGATGATTATAATTAATTGTACAGAAAAAATATTAAAGGAGTAGTGATAAGATGCAAAATTATGATTTTGTTCATTCTTGTATTAGAGTAATGGATTTAGAAAAATCAATTGATTTTTACAAAAATGCTTTAAATTTAGAAGAAAGCAGACGCAGAGATTTTCCTGAAGATAAATTTACTTTAGTTTATTTAACTGATCAGAAGGGTAATTTCGAATTAGAATTAACTTATAATTATGACCGTGAGGAACCATATACAATTGGAAATGGCTACAGCCATATTGCAGTTAAAGTTGATGATTTAGAAAAATCTTATCAGCGTCATCAAGAAGCAGGTTATAAAGTAGGAGATTTAAAAAGTTTAAGTGAAGGTTCAGCTGGATATTACTTTATTACAGATCCAGATGGTTACAGAACAGAAGTTATTGCAAAATAAATTATATTAGATAATTAAAGCTCAACTTCTAGAGTAGCTAGAGGTTGAGCTTTTTTTAAACTTTAAGAATAATAAATTTTGCAGCTATTTAATCGATTAATAAAGCTTATACTGAAAGGATGAATTTTTTAAACTGTTCTTCTTTATCAGTTAACTGATAATCTTTTCTTTTAATTATAGAATATTTAAAATGCAGTAATTCTTTAAAATTAGCATCAATTTCAATAATCTTTAAGATGTTTCTTGCTAATTCAACTGTAACTGCACTTTTTGGCAGAAAAGCTAAAGAATCTCCATTGATCACTGCCTGTTTTGTAATATTAATAGAATTACTTATAAAAGATAAATTTAAATCATCTATGTTAATTTTATTTTTATTAAGAAAATCATTGATTAAATTATAAGCACTTGAGTCGTCTTCACGCATAATTATTGCTAAATTTTTCATTTCATCCCTGGTAATTAAATTTTTATCAAAATTTTGAGAAGCACATAAAACAAGTTGATCCTCAAAAAACTCAATTTTATCAATGTATGGACAATTTTCACAATCTTTTTCAAAAAATAAGTGGTCACAGTTTTCCATTCCTACTAAAATTCCAAGAGTATAATCATGATTTAAAACTTTATTCAAAACTTTAGATGAATTATAGGTGTTAATTTTTATTTGCAAATTACTAAAATCCTTTTCAAACTTATGAATTTTAGATGCAAAATAGAAAGAACCAAAATTCTGGCAGGCAGCAATATTTAACTGCTCTTCTCTATTTTTTATCTTTTCAATTTCATTATATAAGTTTTTTTCTAATTGTAAGATACTCTCTGCATAATCAAAAACTTTTTGTCCAATCTTTGTTAAGATAACCCCTTTATTTGACCTCTCAAAAAGTGTGGCTCCAAAATCTTTTTCTAGTTTTTGCAGTTGTTTACTCAAACCAGGCTGTGAGATATGTAAAGTTTCACTTGCTTTAGAAATACTGCTGCATCTTGCTGTATAATAAAATGATTTTAAGTAATCTATTTTCAAAAGAAATCTCTCCTTTATATTGCATAACGCGAATATAACCTACTGTTATGATATATAACAAACTTTCATTTTTTTCCTTCTAATGAATAGTATATACTAATTACTGTAAGCAGTAAATCATCTATAAAAGATTATTAATTCACAAACAGGAGGGGATAATATAGAAGTTAGTGATTAATATTTTTTTGTTAATCTTTGAGAAAATATGAACAATATTTTTTTGTGAAAATACGAGAAATTTATAACAAAGCAAGAAATCATAAATTATATTACTAGAAGGAGAGAAAGTATTAAAATGACAAATAAAATTAATGAAAAACAG
>Ga0247721_100109_pt1 | contig 38108 bp, 32 predicted proteins | sample MSEWel2017_08_16_FD_189089 | JGI IMG/M metagenome (GOLD analysis project Ga0247721, IMG submission 189089) | Subsurface sediment microbial communities from gas well in West Virginia, United States - MSEEL Well Study Marcellus 3H_2017_08_16 | ecosystem: Environmental > Terrestrial > Deep...
ACCATATTTTTTAGCATATTCTCCTACTTCATTTAAGATTCCTATACCTAAAGCATATTCCTCTCCTTTAAAATCATATAAGAGTGTTTTCGCTTTTTCTTTTAAATCCATTCTTGATATGCCTCCCCTTTGTTAATTTTTATTATAAATAATTTGTTTATCTAATTAAATTACTTTAAATCAATCATAACATATATAATTTGCTGCATCAAAAAATGTTAAAATATTCAAATTTAATTTGATTTATATTTTTGTTTAAATCTACTTTCAAAAACATAAATCCTGCTAACACACTTCTAGCAGGATTTATGTTTCATTTAATTAATATTATTTTTCAGCCATTTTTTCAGCAACTTCAACCGCTTTTATAAGGCTAGTGTCATAAGCCTTTCCTTCCCAAGCAATATCAAAAGCTGTCCCATGGTCAACAGAAGTTCTAATTATTGGTAAACCTAAAGTCACATTAACACCACTATCAAAGCCAAGCAGTTTAACCGGTATATGTCCCTGATCATGATACATGACCACTACAATATCATATTCTCCATTAACCGCTTTTACAAAAACAGTATCTGGAGGAATCGGACCATATGCTTCTATACCTTTCTCTTTCGCATTATCAACTGCTGGTTTTATCTCATTAATTTCTTCTTCACCAAATAATCCTTGTTCACCAGCATGTGGATTCAAACCTGCTACTGCTATTCTTGGGGTTTCTATACCAAGATCTTTTAAAGAACTATTAGCTAATTCTATTACCTTTTCGACTCTTTCTTTTTTTAATGTTTTACATGCATTAAGTAAAGACATGTGGGTTGAGACATGTGCGACATTCAATTTGTCTGAGTATAACATCATTGCATAATCTTTCGCCCCTGTTTTTTCAGCAAAAATTTCTGTATGACCTGGATATTTAAAACCTGCTGTTTGAATAGCTTTTTTATTTATTGGAGCAGTAACAACAGCATCAATTTTTTTATCCATGGCTAAATCAATACCTTTTAAAACAAATTCAACTGCTGCTTTACCAGCATTTTTACTAACTTTTCCCGGAATTAGATTTTTAATATCTACATTATCTAAATTAACAACATTTAATTTATCCTCTTGATACTTAGTATTTAAATCATTTAAATTATCACCTAATTCATTAAAAAGAACATTAAAACTTAACTTTTCGTTAATTTTTTTCAATACATTTAAATCACCAATAATAACAATTCTATCTGATTTTTTAAAATGATTATCTTTAAAAGCTTTTAAAATGATTTCTGGTCCTACGCCAGCAGGATCTCCCATTGTAATTCCAATATTATTTTTATAATTACTCATTATTAGACCACTTCCTTAAATAATTAAAGACCTTAATTATAGATTTTTCATTACCAAAAGCCCCAGCTTTTGTAACCACAGGTTTTTTTAATAATCCTTTTCCAGAAAAAATACTTAAAGGTATTCCTGGTAAAACTTCTTCTTTTATTATATTAAACTGTGCACCTATTGTAGAGGCAGATTGGATTGCTATATCGCCACCAGTAATAAATAAACCTTTTACATTATCTAAATTATAAAGTTCTTTTGCCATTATTCCCATAAACTTAGCAATAGTCTTACTTACCTCTTTTTGATTTAAATTATTTTTTTCTCCAATGTTTATAGCTTTTTCAACCAATTTTCTTTTTTTCGCCGATCTAATTATAACATCTTTTTTTTCATTAATACTGTTATCAATTAACTTTTTTAACCTATTTATTTCTTCTTTTTCTTTGCCAACAACAACATTTTCGATATTAATATCTAGAACATTTATATTATCATCATTTTCATTAGCATATTTTACTTGTTCTCTTGTCACATCACTAACACTTCCTACAATACCAGCAATAACACTATCATTTGTTGCTTCTTTCGTTTTATTAGTTTTCAAATTAAAAGTTTCAGGTAATGTCTCCGCTAATCCAGCAGAGCCGACAAGAAGAGATTTCAAATCTAAAGAATTTATTGCTTCAGCTATTGTTTTTAAATCTTCTTTAGTAATTGCATCAATAATAATAATTTCTTTTTTATTTTTTATTTCTTCATTCATTTTTTCTTCTAAATTATTTTTCCCTTTTAAAACATCTTTAAGATTAATTAATCCCACACTTTTTTCACACTGCTCAGAAATAATATCTTTAATATAAGAATGTTTTATAGGAGTTATTGGATCATTTGCAATTTCTGTTTTTTCAAGTGGAATATCATGAACAAATTGATTACCACCAATTGTTTTCCTTCCATTATCAGGTAGTGCAGGTGCAACAATAGCAAGATCAAACTTACCCCCATCCATAACACCATCTATTTCAGAACCGATATTACCTCTTAATGTAGAATCAAGCTTCTTATAAATATACTTAAAAGATTTTTTATTTAATTTTTCTGCTGCTTTATAAGCCTTTTTATAAGCTATCTTTGGGTCATCTGCTCTACTCTCTGTATCAACAACGACGACATCAACTTTTTCATCTATATTTTCTATTTTTTCTATATCAAAAACTACTACTGTAGTAAAACCATCTTTACTAAAATGTACACCTGTATCATTAGATCCAGTAAAATCATCAGCAATTATTGCAACTTTGTCTTTCATAACTAACCTCCCATTTCATCATTAATATTAATAGCTGCTGTCCCAATTTAGAACAGCAGCTATTTTGCTATTTATTATATTATGTTATACTGCCTCTTCTTTTCCATTGTTTTCTTGCTCTTCTTTTATGAATCTTTTATGAAGAAAAGCTGTAACTGCGGGTGTTAATAATGCGGTTGTTATAGTTGATGCAGCAACCTGTGGTGTTGCAGTTGCAGCCAGTGCTTCTAAAGTAGGGTCAGCTACTGCAACAGCTTGTGGTGTAGCAACTGCGTTACCAGCTGTACTTGAAGCAGCAGCTCCAGCCATACCAGTTCCTCCTGTTAGTCTATCAGCCCAGAAATTAAAGAATCCACCAATAAGACTAGTCATAACACCTAATAAAACTCCAGAAATTCCAGCTGTAATCAGCATAGTAAAGTTAATTCCTGCTCCTAAAGGAAAAGCAAATAAAGGAATAAATACCGGGCCACTCTTTGTTAAAAATTCTTTCATATCAGAGTCAAGATTACCAAGAATCATACCAATAATTATTGGAATAATTACTGCCACTAATGTTATAAACGGAATTCTAGCAATTCCAGCTGTTCCTAAAGCCACCATTGTAAGAAATGGACCATCATTAATAGAAATTATGGAAATAGCACCTACATCAGTCTCATCTCCAAATTCTCCTACTAATGCTGCATATAATCCACCATTTGTGTTACTCATTGCAGCAATTATCGCTAATGAAGATAATCCAAGAAAACTATCATTTAAAAATTTAGAAACAAATAATCCAATTCCAACTGCAACTATAAATTTAGTTATTGTAACTACTGCACCCTTTTTAATAGCTCTTGGAGCAGCTTTTAATTCAATTCCAGCTCCCATACAAAGTAAGAAAGCAGCAATAAGAGTTGCAGCTCCGTTTTTAAATAAAGCTGTTGTAAACCCACCTATTTCTAAAAGTTCAGGAAAGAAAGTGTTTGTTAATGCACCAAGAACAAGCGGAACTACCATCATACCACCAGGAATTTTTTCAATAGACTGCTTAATTTTCAAATTCATCACTCCCTAAATTATTTAAAATATTTATAATAAATTAAGATTAAACTGTCGGTGCAATTCTAAATATACCAAATTCTTTATGCCCCAGTAATTCTGCTTTTGGTTTTTCTCCATTTGCTACTCTAACCATATAATCAAAAATTTCTTCAGATACTTCACTCATTGGAACACTTTCATCAATAATTCTACCAGCATTTATATCAATATTATCTTCCATCATTTTATAAGTTCTAGAGTTACCTGTTACTTTAATTACTGGTGCAATTGGTGAACCAGTAGGTGTACCTCTACCAGTTGTAAACACAATTATTTGTGCTCCACCTGCCAACATTCCAGTGATAGAATCAATATCTTGCCCGGGTGTATCCATTACATAAAAGCCTTTATTTTCAACTTCTTCTGCATACTCTAAAATACCTTGAATATCTGCAGAACCAGCTTTATAAATACATCCTAATGATTTTTCCTCAATAGTAGTTACACCACCCTGAATATTTCCAGGAGTTGGCTGGTTACCTCTCAAATCTACTCCTGAATCTAGTGCTCTCTTTTCAGTTCTATTAACAATCTCGAATAATCTGTTTTTGACATCTTCATTTATAGCTCTTTCAGCTAGTACATGTTCGGCACCAATTAATTCAGTTGTTTCAGAAAGCATAGCAGTTCCGCCAAACTCTAAAAGTTTATCAGAAGCTCCTCCAACTGCTGGATTGGCTGCAATACCAGAGGTAGCATCTGTCCCTCCGCATTCGATACCTAATACTATATTATCCAAATCTACATCTTCACGTTCCATTTTAGCAAGTTCATTTGCCATATTTCTAGCAATTCTGGTACCTGCTTCAATAGTTTTTAATGTTCCACCTTCTTTTTGAATAACTAATTTTTCTACTCTTTTACCTGTTTTACTGATTTCTTCAGCTACATTATCAGGTTCTACACCTTCACATCCTAATCCTACTACAAGGACTGAACCTACATTAGGATTTTTACCTAAACCAATTAAAGTTCTAGTTGTTTGATCTTCATCTGGTCCTAACTGACAACACCCATGTTCATGAGGAATTGCAACAGCCTCACTTATTTGATCTGCTATTTTTACAGCAGTATGAGCTGCACAAACTGAAGTTGGTAATACAAGCAGGTGATTTCTAATCCCTACTTTTCCATTTTCTCTTTTATACCCTTTAATTTTCAATTTAATTCACTCCCCGTTTTTTTAAATCTCCACGTGCTCTTTTACTTTCTAAATTATGTACATGAACATAATCGCCTTTTTTAATATCTTCACTAGCCATGCCTATAACTTCTCCATACTTAACAACATCATTACCTTTTTTTATTTCTACTAAAGAAAATTTGTGTCCAAAAGGGATATCATCACTGATTTTAATACTTTTAACATCACCCTTTATTTCAACTTTCACCTCTTCACCTTTAGTAATATCTTCTAATGTTGTAGCAATATTGTCTTCAGAGTTCATTACAACAGATTTACTTGCCATTTAAAATTTCCTCCTTTCAATTAATATTAATCTTGTATATATTAAATGCAAGTATCATTCCAGAAAGCGTAAATTTTCTAAATTATTTTAAGATTCCTATTATATCAGCAAGTATGATTTTTTAAATTTCTAAAATCAATAAACTTTAATTATTGGTTTCTCATAAAAAAAATAACATAGTATTGCATTATGCAACACTATGTTTTATTATAAATCATATTTTTTTAGTTTTCGCCATAGGGTAGATCGATCAATATTTAAAATATTAGCGATTTCTGTTTTAGATAAATCATCTCTAATAAGCCGCTTGATAACCTGCTTTTCAATATTATCAAAAGAAGTATATATATCAATCGAATTATTTTTTTCATTTCTCTCATTTTCTTTTGGTAATATATATTTTATATCTTTTTTTCTAATTGTTTTTGAATCAGAAATTACAATAGTTTTTTCAACCATATTTTCTAACTCTCTAACATTACCCGGCCAATTATGTTTTTTAAAAGATTCGATTACACTACTAGAAAATTTAATTTTAAAATTATTTTCTTTAGACATCTTATTTGAAAAATATCTTACTAATGCTGGTATATCTTCCTTTCGTTCTGAAAGAGGAGGAATTTCAAGCTCTAAAACATTTAATCTATAATATAAATCTTTTCTAAACTCTCCATTTTGTACTTCTGTTTTTAAGTTACTGTTTGCAGCAGATATTATTCTAACATCTACTGGAATTACTTCTCTTCCACCGAGCCTCATTATTCTTTTTTCTTGAATAACCCTTAATAATCTAGCTTGAAGCTTTTTATCCATTTTCCCAATTTCATCTAAAAATATAGTTCCTCTATGAGCTAATTCAAAAAGTCCACTTTTACCACCTTCTTTTGCTCCTGTAAAACTGCCTTCCTCATATCCAAAAAGTTCACTTTCAAGTAAATTTGTTGGTAAAGCAGCACAATTAATAGCAACGAATGGTCCATTTTTTCTTTTACTATTTTTATGTATACTGTGTGCAAATAGTTCTTTCCCTGTTCCACTCTGCCCTGTAATTAAAACTGTAGAGCTAACTTTTGCAAATTTTTTTGCTAATTCTTTTTTTACTTTTATTGCTTTACTTTCTCCAATTATATCATCAAAATCATATTGAGCAGTTAACCCTTTTTTATTTAATTCTCTTCTAATTTCTTGTTCTAATTTCTGTATTTTGGTAACATCTTGAAAAGTTGCAACAACACCATTTAATTTATTTTCTACTTTTATGGGAACTCTATTTGTAGCAATTCTTGTTTCTCCAATATTTTGTATCTGATTTAACTCTTTCTCTCCAGTCCTAATAACCTCTAACAACCTCGTGTTTGGTAGTACTTCATCAGCTCTATAATTAATTACATTATGTTGATTCAGATTAAATAGCTTTTCGGCCTGGGGATTAAAAACATTTACTATTCCATCTTTATCTATAGCAATTATCCCTTCTTGAGCAAAATCCAAAATTGTTTTTAACTTTTCTTTTTCTTTCTTCTCTTTTAAGATTGCTTGATAAACTTTTTTGGCTTCTAAAATAGCATTTTGTACAGCTTCTTCTCCAGAAGTAATCAATTGAGTTTCAAAACCATGTTTAGCGGCTGTCTTAATAGCTATAGTATCACCAATAATAAGAGTAACATCATTTGCAATAGCCTTTCTTATTTGTTTTTCAACTTGATTATTGGACTTAATTTCATAATATTCTATATTAAGATTTAAAGTATTTGAAATAGATTTCATTCCATAAATAACATTAGAATATCCAATTATTCCAATCTTTTTATTTTTTGATGAAACAAATGGATAAATAACCCTTAACAAATCAAAACCTGTAACATTTATTTCAACAACTGGAACATCAACATTTTCTTTTATCATAGTTGCCGTTCCACCACGGCTAATAATCAACTCAACCCCATTTTTGACAGCTTTTTTGGCTACTTTAACTCCTTCTTCAAGATCACCTAAATATACACCAATATCATAATTGTTTCTATCAACAACCTTTTGAGAAGATTCTTTCAGCTTTAAATAAGGAGCTATTAAGATAATTTTATTTTCAATTTCCATAATTATCTCAACTAACTACATTCTGAGATTCTTCTTTAAACCAGGCTTCGATATTAGCAAAGACTATCTCAGCTCTCTTGATAAAAGCTTCTTCAGTGGCAAAGGCTGTATGTGGAGTTAAAATGGTATTTTTAGCATTTAAGAGTGGATGATCTTCGGGAATCGGCGGCTCCATTTCGAAAACATCAATCCCAGCTCCAGCAATTTCTTCCTTATTTAAAGCCTTGGCTAGAGCTTCACTGTTAACTACAGATCCCCGCGCTGTATTAATTAAAATTGCACTCTTTTTCATCAAAGCTATTTTTTCTGCATCAATTAAATCTACAGTTGAATCTTTGAGAGGTACATGAAGACTGACTATATCACTTTTTCGAAGCAGCTCAGCTATCGGCAGATATTCTACCCCCAGCTCCTTTCCTAGCTGATGTTTTTTATGATCATCAACCAGAATCTTACAGCCAAAAGCATCTGCAATCCGGGCAGTCTTTTGTCCTATTGCTCCAAAACCGATTATGCCAAAGTTTTTACCAGCAAGTTCATTACCGTTTAGCCCTGCTCTTGTTTTACTAGCTCTTACTGCCTCATCAGAATCTTTAATATTACGCATTAAGCCAATGGTCAGCCCAAAAGCCAGCTCTGCTACAGCCTGATTGGCATAACCAGATGAGTTGGAAACTAAAATATCATTTTCCCGGCAGGCCTCCATAGCAATATGATCAAAACCAGTGAAAGCAACTGAAATCATCTTTAAGTTTTCTGCAGAATTAATTACTTCTGCAGACAGCGGCTGATTGGCAATAATTAGAATGTCAGCATCTTTAACTCTCTTAATCATTTCCTGATCATCTTCAGCGCGCTTAGAATAAGCAATTAATTGATGTCCCTCAGCCTCAAACCTCTGTCTATATTCTTCAATTTTCATCATTGAAATATTAATTGGCTCAATCATCACAATTTTCATTTGCTGTTCCCCCTGAATTATAATAACTATTTAATTAATCAGTTCTATTTTCTTTTATTTTCTCATAAGCATCATTAATTTTTTTAAATTCTTGTTCAGCAAAATCCACAAATTCTTCAGGTAAACCCTTTCCAATTACATTATCAGGATGAAAGTCTTTTGCCTTCCGGCGATATTTACGCTTAACCTCTTTAAAATCAGCCTCAGGTGAGCATTCCAAAATTTTATAATACTTTTCTAAGTCAGCTGTTTCTACATATTGAGATCTGATACTTTCATATTGACTTTCATTTAAATTAAATATTTTTTTAGCTTTTTTAATGTATTCTTCTTCTTTATGATGAAAATCATTGTCTGCTACCGCAACCTTCATCAATAAATCAAACATCCCTAAAACAAGAGTCTGTTCATTTTTGAAATTATTGTAAAACTGCTGTGCATATTCCGCAAAACTGTTGTTTTTTCTTTTAGCTTCATCAAAAATTCTAATTGCTAATTCACGTGCATCTCCCTGCAGTTTCAGCTCATTTTTTATAAAGCGATCAATAGTTTTAATCTCAGCTCTGCTGACTGTGCCATCAGCCTGAGCAAATTTTGCCAGCATCGAAAAGATACTGGTAAAAAATATTGTCTGTTTTTCTTCTTTCTGATTTAATTTACTTCTCTGCTGGCTTCCAAATTGACTCGTATCAGAACTCTTCTGATCAAAATGGTTGCCAATAGCAGCTCCAATAACTGCCCCTAAAGGGCCACCAAAAGACCAGCCAACTGTTCCGCCAAGAACTTTTCCCATCCAGGCCATGATAATACCTCCAATTAAATTGATTACCTTAATTTTAGCATTCTTAAAGAAATAAAACAAATATCATTAAAATCTCTATACAAATAAACCTCTGCCAATTATTTTATTTACTTAAATATCTGATTTAATAAAAGGAAAAAGAGCAGAAATGAAGAAAACTCCTCACAGCTGCTCTTTTTTTAAAAATGATCTTCCAATTTAAATTTTAAATTATTATTCAAACAACTTAGTCTTCAAAATTAATTTTATCTCCGTTATTAGCTGCTGATTTATAAGCATATTCAATAATTTTTTGAGTTTCATAGCCTTCTTTAAAATCTGGAGTACCTGCTATTACTTGATCTTTTACAATAGATTCTATAAACCAGATAAGATCCACCAGATGAAGATCTGCCATTAATCCCTGTGATAATTTAGAAGATGGATATAAGCTGTTAACTTTCTCCAAAAATTTATCATCAGCAAGCATTTTATCACTTATTTCTATTTTCTTAGGACTCTGATCATATAATTCTACTTGCCTTGCTTTATTTGAATCAATATAAATAGCTCCTTCATCTCCATAAATATGGAACCTAAATCCTTCATTACCGGGCGAAACTCTTGATACTTCAACTGTTGCATTGGCTCCGGATTTAAGTTCTGCCATTAAAAGAGCCCAGTCATCTACATCAACTTTTTCTAAAACACCCTTAGTATTTTTTCTTTCTTTAATAAATGTCTTAGTCCAGGCACTTAAATTAGCATATTCTCCTAAAAGGAATCTGCTCAAATCAATCATATGACTTCCCAGATCTAACAGTGCTCCTCCTCCGGAACTTTCTTTTTTTAATCTCCAGGAAATTGGAACTTCTGGATTAAGATATCTTGAATGATAATATTCTATTTTAGCAAATTTAATTTTGCCGATAACCTTATTTTTTAACAGAGCATGTGCTTGAGCAACAGCTGGTAAGAATCGGTAGACAAAACCCATCTGATTTTTTAGTGAACTTTTTTCTATTTTTTCTAAAATAAGCTCTGATTCTGCTAAATTTAGGGCCAGAGGTTTCTCACAATAAATATGTTTATCTGCTTCTATCGCCGTTAAAATTTCCTCTTTATGTACAAAATTTGGTGTACATAAATCAACCATATCAATATCTTCTTGCAGAAGTTCATCAAAGCTACTTACAATCTTATCAAAACCAATTTTTTTAGCCAGCGCTCCTTTTTCTTCTTTACTTGAAGTAGCTAAAGTACTAAAATTAACTTCAAAATCTACTGGTAAAGATAATAATTCAAGATTATTTAAGCCCATACAGTGAACCCTTGCTATACCTCCAAAACCACTTAAGGAATAGTTTACTTTCATTAATAATTTCACCTCAAAATTCCATACTTATTTTTATAGCGCTATTTTAAATTATAGTTAAAATCACTGAGACATTTTTTTATCGCTTCTTTTGTATCTAAAAACTTAACCCCGTGTTCTCTTATTTTATCTGTATTTAAACGAATATCTCTTGCTTTTTTAGCATATTTTTCTGTATTTTTATTAACTACTTTTTCAATTCTATTTTCAAGTCCTAATTCTTCAAGAATAAAATTAACAATTTCATAACGACTATAGTCATTTTTACTGCCGACATGATAGGTATCATAAGGAAGATCAAATATTTTACTAAACTGTCCCAGTAAATCATAGACATATGTTAAACCTCTATATTCATTATCTGATACGTCAATTACTTCTCCCTTTTGAAGTGACTTAATAACACCCCAGACTATATTAGGATTAATACCTTTTCCTCTTTCCGGCAACCCAAATAACCAGGTGAATCTTAAGACCCATAACTCATCAATTATTTCTCTTATTTTCTCTTCAGCTTTAAGTTTATTCTGTCCATAAACTGTGTCCGGATTTGCTTTATCATCTTCAGTATATGGACCTCTTGCTTTATTTCCATTAAAAATCTGTTCTGTACTGATAAAAACTAGCTTTGAACCAGCTTCTTTTGCAGCTTTAGCAACATTAACAGTCCCATTAACATTTACACTGTGAGCTATTTCTGGATTTTCATTACAAAAGCCTGTTGAAGCAATAGCTGCTGTATGAATAATATATTCTGGCTTATAATTTTTTATAAAATTCATTACCTTTTTTTCATTCTGAATATCTAATATATCTTTATCTACTGCCAAAATATCATACTGGCTGCTATAAAACTCCTTAAAACGTGAAGCAAAAAAACCATAACCACCTGTAATTAAAATCTTATCCATTTGTTTCCCTCCTAATTTTTTTAATAATTATAATCCACCTATATTAACTTCTAAGCCTTTACTTTCAATCCTTACTTTGATCTTATTCAGCTCTTCATCTGTTGAAGGTTCAATATTTTGGGGCTCATAATCTCGATCCAAATAATTATATTTATCAACACCATATTCATGATAAGGTAATAGATGAATTTCACTTAAATTATTCTCTTTTACAAAAGCAATTATTTGATCCAAATTTTCCTGATCCATCGTATAATTCGGTATTAAAGGTACTCTTGGAATAACATCTACATCTGATTCAAGCAGTAATTTAAAATTTTTCTTAATTAAATTAATATCTGCACCAATAATCTCTTTAGCTTTCTTTTTATCCATTATCTTTAAATCATATAAGGCAGTATCAAGATATTTACTCATTTCCATTAATTTTTCGCTGCTCCCCTGACCAGAAGTCTCTATAGCAGTATTAATACCATATTTTTTAATCATTTTTAGTAGTTCAATAGCAAAATCTGCCTGCATAAGCACCTCTCCACCTGAAAGAGTAACCCCTCCACCTGAAGAATCATAAAAAATTCTGTCTTTTAATATTTCTTCTTTTAATTCATCTAAAGACATATATCGACCAAATTTTTTAATTGCTCCAGTTGGACAATCTTTAATAGACTGATAACATTTTTGGCATTTCATACATTTTGACTTGATTTTAACTTTTTCAATTTCACTACTTTGAGATTCAGGATTGCTGCACCAGGGACAATATAGCGGACATCCCTTAAAAAATATTAGTGTTCTGATACCACCTCCATCATGAATCGAGTATCTCTGAATATCAAATATCAAAGCTTTCATTTAAAACCACATCCTATAAACTATGTTCTGTTCTGGCTATAATATCATTTTGTATTCCTGCACTTAACTCAACAAAAAAAGCAGAATAACCAGCTACTCTTACAACTAATCCCTGATACTGCTCAGGATTTTTTTGAGCTTTCTTTAGTAAATCTGCTCCAATAACATTAAATTGAATATGCTGCAGTTTTAATCTTGTAAATGCTTTTAAAAAACTACTCATTTTATTTATTCCTTCAATCCCCTCAATAGTTTTAGGACTGAATTTTACATTGAGCAAACTACCATTTGTTGTTAGATAATTATCTAATTGGCTCACACTTTTCAAAACTGCTGTTGGGCCAAGTTTATCTCTTCCAACCATAGGAGATAAACCTCCATCTGCCAGCTGGTCACCATCATTTCTTCCATCTGGAGTTGCTCCAACTGCTTTTCCTAAAGGTATATGAGCAGAAACTGTATATGCTCCTGGATGGAATTTACCACCGCGCGGATTATCAAATTTTTCTACCTGATGGGCATAATATGCCAGTATTTCAGCACTTAAAGAATCCACTTCTTGATTATCATTTCCATACTTATCATATTTGTTAATTAATCTCTGTCTTAATTCTTCATTTTTTTTACCGGCAAAATTATTCTCTAAAGCTTCAACTAACTCTTTAAATGTTATTCTCTCTTCTTCAAAAACTATTTTTTTCAGTGCATATAAAGAATCACTTAAATTTGCGATACCTATTCCCTGAACTCCGGATAAATTGTATTTAGCTCCACCAGCAGTAATATCTTTACCATTTTCAATACAGTCATCAATAAAGGTAGAAAGTAGCGGTACAGGAGCATATTCTTTATGACCTTCATCTACTATATTTGAGCCTTCAACCATTGATTTAACATAATAATCAATATTTTTCTTAATATTATCCATTACTTTCTCAAAGCTCAAATCTTTTCTATCTCTATTTTCTTTTAGAGTAATTTCCATTACTTTTAGTAGATTAAATAGTGCTATATCATGCAGTCCATACATCTTTCCACCTATTGTTAACTCAACACAGCCTACAATTGAATAATTTCTAGCATCTTCTAGAGAAATACCTCTATTTAAAAAGCCTGGGATTATTGCTTCATCATTAAAAATTTGTGGTATTCCAGTCCCTAAACGAATAGTTTCTGAAGTTAAATTCAAAAAATCATCTTCCATAAATTCATTAACTCTAACAGCTAAATTTGGTTGTGGAAGTTTTATATCATGATAACTATCTAAAGCTAAGTAAGATAAATCATTAACTGCTGACTTACCCATACTATTAGTTCCACCAAGTGCTACTGTACAACCAGAAGGAAATCCGCCAAAATATTCAGCACTTTTTTCACTTCTAATTAAAACTACATCATTCATTTTAACCCAAAGTGACTCGAGCACTTCTTTTAATTGCTCCTTACTGTTTCCCTTTTCTAAATCATTAATATAAAATGGATACATATACTGATCAAATCTACCAAAAGACAGAGAACTGGCATTTGATTCATACTGGGTTGCTAAATAAGCATACCACAATAGCTGACAGGCCTCTTTAAAAGATTCTGGTTTTTCTTTAGTTATCTTTTTTGAAATTCTGGCAATATCCAATAATTCATCTTTTCTTTCACCTTCCTCATTAACAGCCATTTCTTCAGCAAGTTCAGCATATCTTAAAATATGTCTCTGCATCGCCTTTAAAGTTATCAAAGAAGCATTATAAAAATAATTCTCCTCATATTTATTTTTTTTAGCACTTACTTTTTTAATTATTTCACCTAAACCCTCATTTAATAATTTAGGAAAGGACATTGTTATATGACCCTGTCCTTTATCAGTTTGATTTAAAGAAACAACTTCATCTTTAACTCCTTTTCTGGCAGAATCAGTTAATTTATCATTTATAAAGCCTTTCATCGCTTTATCTTTCCAGTAAGGATAAAGCTCTTTTCTATAAATATCTTTATCATGCTCAGATATAAAAAATGGATCCTGATCTCTATTTTCAATCGTATCTAACTCATCTAAAATCCAGTAAGGAGACATTTCTGGAGAAATTATCCCACTTCTGGCTTTGATTGTCCTATTTCCGGCAAGTAATTCACCTCTACGAATAGAAATCTTAACATTATCCATAATGTGCGCTGTTGCTTTTGCTCTCCTAATAATAGTAGCTTCGCCCTTAGTTTCTTTATGACTTTCTGTATAAAGTATAGCTCTCTCAATAGATACCTCTCTTTTTTTAGCAAATAAATCGCTTTTTAAATCGTCTATTCTCTGATTCACTTTTGTCAGCCCTCCTTTATTATTGTTTATTGATTTATATTATTTACTATTATTATATTGATATATTTGATTTTTGTCAACCAATTTCTGATTATTTTTATTGCTTTTATTGTTGAGTATTGTTTATTATTGTTATATAATAAAAAAGAAAGGGGTTATTGGGACAATAACTGTTTCTGGTTTAAAACAGGAAGAGGATTACAATCTAGTAGTTGAATCATTAAAGATTATCTTAAATTAAAGGAGAATTAAAATGCGCAATACTTTATTTGCCGAAGAAAGGCTTGATAAAATAAAAGAAGAACTGCAAAGAGATGGCAAGGTAATTGTAAAAAATCTCAGTAAAAAATTTGATGTAACAGAAGATTGCATCCGTAAAGATTTAAAGAAACTTGAAAAAGAAGGTATATTAAAACGCACTTATGGTGGGGGAGTCTCTAAAAGACAAACTGCCAATAAAGAAGAAATTGAAAAAAGAATCGGAGCAAATCATCAGGATAAATTGAAAATTGCTAAAAAAGCCTTTGAGTTAATAAAAAATAATGAAACTATTTTTTTAGATATTTCAACAACTAATATTTTATTGGCTGAGCTAATTGCAAATAATAATAAGAATATAACAGTTATAACTAACATGACAGATATAATTTCAGTTTTATCAAACAATTCTAAAGTTAAGATTATTTGCCCTGGTGGACAATATAATTCTGAACTTGATGGCTTTATTGGAAGTATGACAATTGACAATATAATTAAATATAAACCCAGCAAAGCTTTTATTGGCAGTTGTGGGATTAATGTTTTTGACAAAGAGGTCACTACTTTTGATGCTGATGATGGTAATACTAAAAAAGCAATTATTAATTCAGCACAAAAATCATATATAGTTATGGAAAATCGCAAATTCAATCTTGATGGCTTCTATAAATTTTCCCATCTTGATGATATAGATACTATTATTACTGAAGAAAAACCAAAATCAAGCATTTGTAGAGAATTATCTAATTTAGATGTTAAAATAATATAAAAATAATCTGGTAGGTGAAAAAATGATTGATTATAAACAAAAATTAATGATAAAAATTGCCGAATTATACCATATAGAAGGCTTAACTCAGCAAGAAATTGCAGACAAACTTAATATTTCACGCACAAAGGTTTCCAGACGACTTTCTCAGGCAGAAAATGAGGGAATAATTGAGGTTAAAATTAATTACCCTAATAATACTATGAGTAATATTGAAAAAAAATTAGAAAATGATTTTTCTTTAAAAGAAGCAGTTGTAGTTTCTGCAATGAGTGACAGCTATACTAATTCAGTTTATGAAAATGTTTGTAAAATTGCAGCTGAATATTTATCCGAAAAAATCAAAAATAATGATACTCTAGGTATTTCCTGGGGTAGAACTCTTAAACAGACTGTTAGTTATGTTGATTTTTCTAAAAAGGAAATTAATATTATCCAGATGATTGGAAATATGGGATCAGCTAATGTAAGTTCAGATGAAATTGCACGAAAATTATCAAAATCCTTTAATGGTGAGTACCATAAACTACCGGCACCGGCTATTGTCGATAACAAAAGTATTAAAAAATCTCTAATGTCTGATAAAACTATAAAATCATGTATTCAAATGATGAATAATATTACTATGGCCTGGGTTGGAATAGGTGGTATAAACACTAATTCAGCATTTTATACCCACAATTATATTAATGATCAGGAACTGCAGAACTTACAAGAAAAAAATGCAGCTGGTGAAACATGCGGTTGTTTTTTTAATTCTAAGGGAGATGGCATAAAAACTATATTTGATGACCGAATAATAGGAATAAATTGTGAACAGTTAAGAAATATTCCTTATGTTATTGCTGTAGCATCAGGAATTAATAAGACTAAAGCTATTGAAGCTGTTACTAAAAGTGGAATTATTGATGTTTTAATAACTGATGAGATAACAGCTGCTAAGGCTTTTAATCTTTAAAAATAAAATAATATTATAATGATTTCTTAGAGATGGCCTTAGGCCATCTTTTTTTATTGACATACTTATAAAAATATTTTGTCATTTATTCTATTAAAAAAATTTTCAAAAAACTTGACAATCAAAATTTGATGATTTATAATTTAAATATAACAAAAGTTCACTAGTGCACATTTGTGCGAATTATTAAATGACAAGCTATAAGTAAATAATCAATATTAGATTTATAAGTAAATAAGCTTAATAATTTGTACCATACGTTTTGAAAGGAGTTTAGAAATGTTATATCTATTAGACACAGCAAACTTAGAAGAAATTAAAAGAGGTTTCGACTTATATCCACTGGATGGAGTAACTACAAATCCAACAATATTAGCCAGAGAAAATAAAGATCCCTTTACAACTTTAAAAGAAATTAGAAATGTAATTGGAGAAAAAGCAATGCTGCATGTACAGGTTTTGGCCACAGAAGCTGAAGAAATGGTTCTTGAAGCAGAATACCTAAATAAGGTATTAAAAGGAAATCTATATGTTAAGATTCCTGTTTTAGCAGAAGGTATTAAAGCTATTAAAATATTATCTGATAATAATATTAATACTACTGCAACAGCAATATTCAATCAACAGCAGGCTCTAATGGCTGCAAAAGCAGGTGCTGATTTTGTTGCTCCATATATAAACCGAATTGGAAATACAAATGTTAATGGCATCAAGGTTGTAAGTGAAATTGTCAATTTGTTAAAACAAAATAATCTTGATACTAAAGTTTTAGCTGCTTCATTTAAGAATACTCAACAAATTCATGAAGTTACATTAAGCGGAGCACAGTCAATTACCATAAACGCAGATCTTCTGGATAAATTATTAGAACATTCTGGTACAGAGTGGAGTGTAGATCAGTTCATTTCTGACTGGAACAATAGTTTTGACAGAAAAAAATTAACTGATAAAATAAAATAATTAAATTTCAAAACCTACTTAGGAGGAATAAAATGAGTGATTTAAAGAAAATATTAAAGAATATGAGAACACATTTAATGACTGGAGTTTCTTATATGATTCCTTTTGTTGTTGCCGGTGGTATTATTATGGCATTTTCTGTTATGTTTTCGGGTAAGGCTGGTGTTCCAGAAAGTAATCTTTTAAGTGGTTTATGGACTATTGGTGTTGGTGGATTTAGATTAATGATACCTATTCTGGCAGGTTATATAGCTTATTCAATTTCTGGAAGACCCGGAATTGCACCTGCTGCAATTGCTGCCTTAATCGGAAATGATCTTAAAGCAGGATTTTTTGGGGCAATTATAGCTGGTATTTTAGCTGGAATTATAGTGTATTATATTAAGAAAATAAAGGTTCCAAAGATTGTAAAGTCTATAATGCCAATAATTATTATTCCTGTAATTACAACATTAATTGTTGGTGGCTTGATGTATTTTGTTATAGGTGCACCGCTTGGTTCTTTTTCAGAAAATCTTACAGGCTTTCTAAGTAATTTGCAGGGATCTAATGTTATATTACTGGGGATTATATTTGGAGCTATGATTGCATTTGACATGGGCGGCCCAATTAATAAAGCTGCTTATGCTTTTACAATAATGACTATCGGAAGTGGAATTTATACAGTAGCTGGTCCTTCATCAGTTGCAGTTTGTACACCACCTATCGCAATGGGAGTTGCTTCAATGATTGCTCCAAATAAATATAGTGAAGGAGAAAAAGAGGCTGGAAAAGCAGCTCTGCTCATGGGAGCAATGGGATTAACCGAGGGGGCTATTCCTTTCGCTGCAGCAGATCCTTTAAAAGTAATTCCTGCAATAATGATTGGTACTGCAGCTTCTGCAACAACCGCTTTTCTCTTAGGAGTTGAGACAATGGTTGCCTGGGGTGGGCTTATTGTATTACCTGTTGTTCAGGGTGTAATGAGCTGGCTTATAAGTTTATTAGTTGGAATTGTAGTTACAACTTTAATTGTTAACACAATCAAAAAACCTATCTGTGATACAGATTCTGAAGATATTGAAGAAGGAGAAGCTTGCGAAGAAATAGAAATCTCATTTGAATAATCAAAATTTAGGAGGAATTATAAATGAAATTATTAGCAGTTACTGCCTGTCCATCAGGTGTTGCTCACACTTATATGGCTGCAGAAGCACTGAAAGAAGCCGCTAAAAAAGAAAATGTTGAAATCAAAGTAGAAACCCAGGGATCGATTGGAATAGAAAATGAAATTAAAAGCGATGAAATTATAGGAGCTTCTGCTGTTATTTTAACTAATGATATTGGTATAAAAAAAGAAAGTAGATTTAAATCTCTACCTATCGTTAGAGTTAGTGTTAGTAATGTAGTGAAAAAATCAGATCAAATAATTAAACAAATTGTTCAAAAGTTAGATAACTAGGTTTGTAGGAGGTTCATAAAAATGCAATTAACAGAAGTAATGAATGAAAATTTAATGATTTTAGACTTAGAATCTGAAAATAAAGATGGTACTATAAACGAAATGATAAATTTATTAGAAAAAGAAAATTTATTAAATTCAAAAGCAGAATATTTAAAAGATGTTTTAAAAAGAGAGAAAGCCTCTTCAACCAATTTAGTTGAAGGATTAGCAATGCCCCATGCTAAATCTAAAGGAGTCAAAAATCCAGCAGTAGTTTTTGCTCGCTCAATAAATGGTATAAGCTGGGATCATGAAGAAAAAAATGTTAAAGTAGTATTCCTAATTGCTGTTCCAGAAGAAAAAGCTAGTGATGATCATCTAATTATCTTATCAACTTTAGCAAAGTGTTTTATGCATGATAACTTCTTTGATAATCTTGTTGAAGCAAAAACAAGAACTGGCATTATAAATGTTATAGAGGATCAGCTAAATTCACTTTCTTAAATTCATTTCAAAATGATTAAGTACCAGCTTAAAAGCTGGTACTTTTTTAATGCTTATATTCTTATAAATCAACTATTTTTTCATCCACTTATTTTTCTTCTATAAAATTTATTTAACTCTTAACCTTATATCCAATTTTAAATAAATAAGTAACAACAACAAGCAAAACCACTGCCAGACTTCCAATTATTAAAGCTGAAAAAGCTGGTGCAACATCAGACTGCCCAACAAAAGCAAAGCGCACTGCATCTACCATATAAAATACTGGATTGAATAAAGATACCTCACTCCAAATTCCAGGCAGCCCCTTAACTGAATAGAAAACTCCGCTTAAAAAGGTTAAAGGGGTGATGAAAAAGTTAGAAAAGATTGAAACATGATCAAATTTTTCTGCCCACAAGCCAGCGACAATCCCAAAAAGAGAGAAAATAGAAGAAACTAAAATCGCAAAAAACCCTGCTAATAGAGGATGCGCAACTGCACCTCCATAGAAGAACGTAGCCACTAAATAGGTTACACTACCAACTACAAGTCCTCTGACCATCCCCCCAATCATAAATCCTAAAGTTAGTTCAATATAGGAAAAAGGGGCCAGCAAAAAATCAATTATAATTCCATTATATTTAGCTCCAATCAAAGAAGATGATGTATTGGCAAATGAGTTCTGAATTAAGCTCATCATTATTAAACCAGGAACTATAAAATCAATATAAGGGATGCCATAACCTGCAACCTCCCTATTTTGAAATGAATAAGAAAAGATAATTAAATATAGACCAGTAGAAATTAGGGGAGCAAAGATAGTCTGAATCGCTACTTTTGAAAATCTTGCCACCTCTCTTTTTACCAAACTAAAAAAAGTGATATTATTAATCATCATCACCTCCTAAATTAGTCAGCTTAATAAAGACATCTTCCAGCTTTGCACTTTCAATATCAATATCAACAATCTCTAAATTTAAAGAATTAATCTTTTTGAGTATTTTATCTAAATCCTTTTTGGCAGTTTCTATTTCAATCTGCCTTTTGTTATCGTTTAGTTTAAAATCAATTTCGACTAACTCTTCTTCTAATCCCTGAGCTGGATCAGAAAATTTAATTTTAATAATTTTTTTATCTATCGAATTGATTAAACTCTCTTTGCTGTCTACCTTAACTATTTTCCCTTTATTCATAATTGCAATTCGATCACAGAGGGCCTCTGCTTCTTCTAAATAATGAGTAGTCAAAATGATTGTTTTGCCCTTTTTATTTAAGTTAATAACATAATCCCAAAGACTGTTTCTTAACTCAACATCAACTCCTGCAGTTGGCTCATCTAAAACAATTATTTCTGGATCATGGACCAGCGCTTTAGCGATTAAAAGCCTCCGCTTCATCCCACCTGATAACTGCCTGGGGCCTATTTCTGCTTTATCAGTCAAGCTTAGAGCTTCCAGCAGTTCATCAATTTTATTGCTATTATCTTTAATCCCAAAATAGCCTGAGTGCATTTCCAGAGTTTCTCTAACAGTAAAATAAGGATCAAAGGTAATCTCCTGGGGTACAATTCCTAAAGACTTTTTCGTTTTTCTATAATCTGAAATAATATCCTTACCTAAAACTGTAATTTTTCCTGAATCTTTATGAACCAGACCACCCAAAATTCCGATTAAAGTACTTTTACCAGCACCATTAGGACCTAACAAACCAAAAAATTCACCTTTTTTGATATCTAAATTTATATCATCTAATGCTTGCAAATTGCCATAACTCTTATTTATATCTCTAATTTCAATTGCTGTAGACATTTTCTCCTCCTTATACCCCTTAAATTTAGGGAACTTATATTCTTATCAATAATAATTTAATTTTTAAGCTTTTTTTCTCATTTTAGACATTGAATTTTTAATTGTGGCGATCAGCCAGGTTATCATAATTACAAAAGAGACTGATTCTGCAATTGGAAATGAAAGCCAGACAGCATTCAGGCCAAAAGCTTTACCTAAAAGATACATTCCAGGAACTAAAAGTATTGCCTGCCTCAAAAATGTGATTGCAAAACTGGGCATTCCCTTACCAACAGCCTGAAAGGTTGCCACTCCGATAATGTTTAAGACCATAAAGAAGTAGGATAAGCTTACTTTTTTTAAAGCCCCAACCCCAATATTTATTAACTCAGGATCACTGTTAAATAATCGAATGATAGAGGCAGGGAATAGCTGAAAAACTAAAAAACCAATTACACCAAAACTTAAAGCAGCCGCACTTCCAATTAAAATTGTTTTTTTCATCCGTTCAGGATTATTATGACCATAATTATAGCCCACTATAGGTAGATAACCCTGAGTTAAACCAAAAACCATCATCAAAAAGAAAGACTGCATTCTAAAAATCAAGCCCATAACAGCGATTGCTGTCGAAGAAAAAGCTCCTAAAATCAAATTAATAAATACAATTGATACACTAAACAGCAGTCGATTTGCCATTGCCGGGATACCAATATTATATATTTCTTTAATAATCTGAAAATCAAATTCGAAGTCTTCTAATTTTAGGGTTAACTCATTTTTATCACTTAATAAAACCAACACTATAAAAACACCACCAATAAAGCGCGAAAATACAGTTGCATAGGCAGCTCCAGCCACACCCAGCTGGGGAAATGGTCCTAGACCAAAAATTAAAAAAGGATCAATAATCATGTTTAAAACTGCACCGATAATCATTGTCAGCATAGGCACAAATGTATTTCCTTCTCCCCGCAGAATATAGTTAAAAGTAGCCGGAATAAAAATTGCAATTGATCCTGTTAAAATTATATTTATATACTGATAACCTAAGTCTATTAAAACTGGATCATCAGTGAATAATCTGACTATATTTTCTGAATAAAATATACCAAGTAGTCCACCCAGAATTCCATAAATAATCGCAATAAAAAAAACATGTTCTGCCACATTGTTGGCTCTGCAATTATCACCCTGTCCTAATAACCTTGAAATCAGTGAACTGGTTCCTACTCCTGTTCCTACACCAACTGCAATCAAAAACATCTGAACTGGGAAAGAAATAGATAGAGCAGATAAAGCCTCTGTACTTAAACGACCCACATAAATACTATCCACTATATTATACATTGCCTGAATGAGCATCCCCGCTATAGCAGGAACAGATAGCTTAAAAAGCAATTTCAATATTGGCTCCTCACCCATTCGCCTTGATTTTGATTTAAGTGCCATCTTAACCCTCCATAAATTATTCAATTTAATAAATCTACTTTAATCTATATTATTTAAAATCATACTGCTTTAATTTTAGCATTTATATCAGTATAAAACAATTAGTTGCTTAACAAAATAAATAATTACTCTAAAATATTTACAGATATCAAAACTTACTTAAGTTAATAAGTATAATATTCTAAATACTTTGACATTGATTATTTAAAGTGATAAAATTTATATAGAGAAGTATAAAATAGATATTTACTTATTTTTATTTATATAAAAATGTTTATAAATAACTCAAAATATATACAAAATACAAAGAGAAAGGAGGAGAACTTCTAAATTTTTTTGAAAACATTTTAAGATAAGGTATTTCTTGAAATCTCTTTTAACTTAAAAAAGGAGGAATAATAATGGGTATTACTTTAAACTTAGTTCTTGCTGCTTTTGGGGGAGGCGCTTTTGGAGCCGCTTTAGGAGCATTACCTGCATTTATATTCTGTGGTTTTGCTGTAATGGCCGGTGAAGCTTTGGCTCTGGCAACTGGTGGAGGTGCTATCACTGGCTCTATAGGGTTTGGTGTTTTATTTGGACCTCATATTGCTTTTGCTGGTGGTGCTGCTGCAACAGCTTATGCCGGTCAAAAAGGTAAACTTGATGATGGCGCTAATATTTTAGCTCCATTATATGGAATTAATGAAAACTGGGACATTCTAGTTGTTGGTGGTATCTTTGGTATTTTAGGTTTAGTAATTAATCGATTCTTTGGATCTATTGGCACACCTACTGATACAATCGCTTTAACTGTAGCTATTTCCGCACTCATTCATAGACTTGCTTTTAGTAAAACAGGTATTTTTGGTACTTATGATCCTGATAAAAGTGATTCTCGTTGGAAACCACCAGCAGAAATTGCCTGGTTACCCTGGCAGATGAATTTTTCTCAACTGCTGGCTTTAGGGGTTAGTGTTGGTTTGGTTTCAGGATATATTACTATTATAACTGGCAGTAAATTTATTATGTTTGGTATAACAGCTGCTTCTTTAATTATTTTGGAAACAAAGGGTAAAGGACCTGTTACACACCATATTGCATTTCCAGCTGCAGCTGCAGCAATTGCTACAGGAAGTGTTATTTGGGGAGGAATATTCGGTATATTAGGTGCATTTATTGGTGAATTCTATGCTCGCTTATTCTATGACTGGGGAGATACTCACATTGACCCTCCCGCCTGTACAATAGCTACTTTAATAACAGCTGCTATGTTATTCTTAGGTTTTACATTTTAAATAAGATTAAAAAAACTCCTGGCAGAGAATTTTAGCCAGGAGTTTTTGCTATCTAAATATTTTTTTATTCAATTAGACTTCAACTATTATTTGAATTTATAATTTTTATCGTACCGGACAAGCCCCAGTATCACAAGCAGAATCATCAATTTCTCTATCTAAATACTCAGTTTCATACTTAGAAACCAAAGAAGGATTAAATCTTGCCATTTCTTCTACCCGTTTATTATATTCTTCTTCTGTAATCTCTTCATAAGGCATTAAGTCATAGAAATTATCATTATAAGAAATAAATGAAATACCAACTACACTATTCCAATTTTCCCATAACCACTCTTCTACATCTTCCCACTCATCATCTCGTACATGTACAGTAATAGAAGCATTATGGTCAACATAATTTTCCATAAACATCTTATATGTTTCCAACTGATCAATTGCATCCACATCTTCCTTAACCTGTCCTTCAGGAGCTTTAACAGGGAACTCTACAACAAGAGTTTCTGGATCATCTGGATTCTGACCAACTTCTGGATGAATAGGATAATCTAACTCTTCACAGACTCGGGCCAGCGGATCAGAAGCAGAAATTCTTACTCTGCGTAGATAATGTGCACTATGAGAATAATGAAGTCCACTGGAAACTGTAGGCATCTGAGTCTGAGTTCCCTCAGGTTTAACAGTTGTCATCAACTTCGGTTCATTATCTCCTACATCTTTTGCAATTTCTCTACCTGCTTTGTGAGCTACTTCACGCAACTCTTCTAATAATTCAGCTTCTTCAGCTTCATTTAATCCAGCTGCATTTTTCATATCCTGCCAACCAGTTAAAGAAGTTCCAATAAGTCTATCTCGCTTATTAATCTGATCCCATTCTGGCAGTTCAAACTCAATTAAAGCCATTCGATATCCAGCTCTGGCCGAAAGTTTTTGTGATTCAAACATTGCTTCTTTATTGATATTCCCTTCCTCATCAACAAAGGCCATTACATTTACGGAAGTTAAATTACACACTCCTCTAGAATCTAATAAAATCTCCGCACAGGGATTAACTCCTTTAAAGTTTTCTCGTCTTCTCCTTCCTTCCACAGCATTAATAAATCCAGGCTCACCACTAAAGCGCATCTGTTTAACATGCCATTTTAATTGTTCTTTGGAAGGTTTATCTTCATAAAAAATACTATTATTACTCATCTGACGGTGAGATATTTCCTTGTTAATAACCCATTCATCATCTTCTTTTACATATAAATTACTTTTCGCCTGAGCAATCTCTTTATCATCTTCGCTAAAGAGACAGATTTGAGATGAACGTCTAACCCCACCAGATACAACATTTTCAGCAATTATATTTGCTATATCCATTGCATCTATAGATTTTAATTTAACTCTTTTTATATCATCAAGAGCACGATCTGGTTTTTCAGTTAATAATTTATCTATTTTAGTAAACATTCTCTTTAAGCTTTGATGACCAGAAGCTGTACCACCAAATGTCTTAAGTTTTTCACCTTTAGGTCGAACTGAATCATAATTAAAAATAATTCTTTTTAAAGGTCGATACGCATGGTTTACTAAAAATTTAAAATAATATTCTAAAGACTGAATCCAACCCTCTTTGGAATCACCTACATTAACTGTTACCACATCATCTTCATCAAAATCAAAATCTGTATATTCTCTTCTTTCATCTTTTTCTAACGGCTCATAATATTTATGAATAACTTCAATATCTGTTCTGATTTTCGGAAGCTGTTCCACATCACGAGGCAGAACGCGAAAACCAACTCCTGACACATTATCCACAGCTTTCACTGCAGTGCAGACTATATCTTTCCCCATTTGGGGATCTTGCGCTTCGAATAAGTACTCAACTCTTATTCTACTCCATTTAAGGATAGTCGTTAAACCTTTTATTCTACAATTTTCCATTTAAAACCATAAGCAATTTTCTCTTTAGCTTTATATATTTTAGTCATATAACTTCTATCTCCTGAATAATCTGTATTACTTCTAATCCATCTACATGCTTGACTTAAACTTAAAAAGACTTTAATAACTTGATCGCTATCTTTATCAATAAGTTTAATCGCCTTTCTTGATGGTTGATTTTTTATATTTTTCTTTCTTATTTCAGGATTACTTTGTCTTTGTTTTCCAATTTTTCGTAGTTTCTCAATTGTCTTTTTTGAATGGTTTTTCCCATAGAATGGATTTTTCTCTCCACTAAGTCTTCCATCACCAAGCTTTTTACTTATTATTTCTCTAGTTTTATTACTATGCTTTTTCCCATAAAAAGGATTATTTTCTCCTTCATATCTACCCATCATTGACTTACTAAGGTTAATTTTATGTTTTTGGCTTAATTTTTTATTTTTGTTAGGTGATGTTCGACCTTTAACAGCCTTACTAATATTTATACAATGCTCTTCAGAAAAAGTTCTACCAGTAAGTGCATCAGATATTTTTTGTTTATGCTCTTCAGAAAACTCAATACCAGCAAGACCTTCCCCACCCTCAGTTACATTATAACCATTGGGCACCCGTGTATTTAGTTTTTCTATATATTTTTTTTCTAATTTATATAAATTAGTATTAAGCTCATGAATATTTTTACATTGTATTTTTTTAATGATTTCAAACTTAAATTTTTTTATACCATACTTTCTCATGGCATCATATAGAACTTTTTCATATCCATTTCTACAAAAAGACTTATGAGAATTCCAATAACTAATTGGATTTTTGACTGTTTTTCCGATATATAATTTACTATTAATCGAATTGCTAATTTTATAAATAACTCCACAATACATATTTTCACTTCCTTTGTAAAAAGAAAGAGTAGAATAACTTGGCACGGTATTGCCTTCTATCCCATTGGGACAACAGGTTTTCTTAGTCAGTTTATTCATTATTCACTGATACCGTTAGCACTATTAAAATAATAGCACACCCTTGAGTATAAGGTTCACAAGATTTTTCATTATCACATTACTGTAATAAGCGGCTACTAGTTAACCGATCATCAGTAGATAAAAAAGGTCCTGATAAGCTTTGAAACTATCAATAACTGTAAAGGAGCAGTTGTAATTTGACATTCCATATTTTTTAGATGATTCTGTAGAAGCTGTCCAGAGTGTTCTTCCGGCTAAAAAATTTCTTAAATTATAGACATTATCATAAAGCTTTTCCGCCTCTTTTTTAGTTGTCTGAGCCAGTGAACAGTTATATTCAACAGCTCTTTTTACAGTTTCCCACCAGTACTCGCGGCGCTGCTCTTCTTCTAACCAGCGAGAATATGTTCTATAATAAATAAATTCTCCCAGCTCTGTTGGAAAAGGATTGGGCTGATGCTTATATTTACTCAAAAATTCGTTTGTTAAAAGTGGATTCTCTTTTTCTTTTTTTCTTGATAATCTCGACTGCTGCCTTTTATTTCTATATAAAATATATGCTTTAGCTGTTGTAACATAAGCAGCCTTCATTAATTTTTCTTCTACTAAATCTTGGATTTCTTCTACTTTTGGCACCTGATCTTCATTATAAAAATTTAATATTAGATCTGATTCTACATCTAAAGCCACCTGTTCTGCGTCATCTTCAGTTGCATCTTCGCCGGATTCAATCATCGCTCTATAAATAGCCTTGATAATCTTATCTCGGCTGTAAGCAACTTCTCTACCATCCCGTTTAATTACCGTCATGTCAGATTTACTCAAAATAAAAACCTCCTTAATTTTTCTTTAATCTAGAAAAATAATTATAACATACTAATATTTAAATTGCATTTTTAATAAAGTTGATTAACTTGCTTGATTTTAAATTAAATGATAAATTTAAACAAAAACTATGTTATTGACCACTGACTAAAATCTAAAAATAATCTTTTAAATAAATACTTGCTAAATTTTAATTACATCTATATTTATTATTATAAGATTAGTAGAGTAATTAATCAATTAAAAAAGGCAGAAAAATTATTTAATATACTAATTATTTTTTCTGCCTCTCTTTTAATAATCCATATATTCTATTTTAAGAATCTAAATTATCTGTGAATTTCTTCTTTTTTACCCTGATAAAATTCAACCTGTTCCCAGGTAGGTAATCCTTCAATATCTCCCTTAACAGTAATACATAAAGCACCAACTAAATTAGCAAGCTCCACTGCTTCCTTAATCGGTAGTTTTCTTAAAAGACCGCTAATTAAACCAGCTGCAAAAGCATCTCCTGCTCCAATTAAATCTACAATGTTATCCACACAGTAAGGCTCAACCTGTTCAATCTGATCTCCCTGATAATATAAAGCTCCTTTAGCACCAATTTTAAGCACAATTAAAGATCCAGGCTCCATCATCTCGTAAAAAGCTTTAATAATTTCATTAGGATCAGAAAGACCCAGTAAAATTTCTCCTTCTTCAACACCCGGCAGCAAAACATTAACTTGAGGAATTGTTTTTAACATTACTTCTCTCATTTCTTCTATTGTATCCCAAAGTTTCAGCCTCAAATTTGGGTCAAAAGAAATTTTTAAATCATTTTTTCTCGCCACCCGCAGGGCTTCGAAAAATGCAGCTTGAGCACTCTGACTTAAAGCAGGTGTAATCCCAGTTAAGTGAAGATGTTTTGCATTTTTAATATAATTTTCATCTATATCTTCTTCAGTTAGATGACTGGCAGCGGAATTATCACGATAATAAAAAACCTTTGGTTCTTTAGTTGTATGCATTTCTTTAATTAATAATCCAGTTCTATGTTTTTCATCTCTTTTAACCTGAGAGACATCTACTCCTTCACCACGGACAAAAAATTCTACATAATCTCCAAGTGGATCTTTCCCCAGTTTACTGATCCAGCCAGAATTAAAACCAAGCCGATTAACCCCAATCGCAACATTGGATTCTGCTCCTGCTATATACTTAGAAAAATTGTTTAAATACTTTAAAGAACCTACTTCATTTGGTGCCATAGCAACCATAGTCTCTCCCATAGTAACAAGATCAATCATTTGCAATTCCTCCTAAAAAAATAAAAATTTATTTTTAATGCTAAAATTGAAAAAAGGCCACAGCCTGAAGCTGCAGCCCTATACTTAAATAAAATAATTAACTCTTTATCTTTTAACTCTACCGGAAGCATTTCCTCCAGCTAAGGTTTCAACTTCTTTAACACTTACATGGTTAAAGTCACCAGGGATTGACTGCTTTAAGCAGGATGCTGCAGCACCAAACTCAGCAGCTTCCTGAAGCTCTTTACCGGTTACTAGAGAATAAATTAAGCCACCAGCAAAGGAGTCCCCTCCACCTACACGATCTACAATATCAATCTCGTATTTAGCTGACTGAACAAAGTTTTCTCCATCAAAGAGAATAACTAACCAACCATTACGGGAAGCACTGTGGCTAATTCTTAAATGGCTCCCTACTAATTCCAGGTCAAAGCGGTCGATTAACTGTTTCGCAACTTCTTTATAACCTTCAACATTTAAGTCACCACCGGTAATATCAGAACCACTCTTAATATCAAATACCATTTCGGCATCTTCTTCATTCGCAATTACAACATCAGTGTATTCCATTAAACCTTCCATTACCTTACCGGCTCTTTCTCTGCTCCAGAGCTTAGCGCGGAAGTTTAAGTCACAACTTACTTTTACTCCGTACTTTTTAGCAGCTTTAACAGCTTCTAAAGTAACATCTGACATCTGCTCACTTAAGGCTGGAGTAATTCCAGTATAGTGGAACCAGTCCACATCAGCGAAAATTTCTTCCCAGTCAAAATCTGCACTTTCAGCTTCAGCAATTGCAGAATGAGCTCTATCGTAAACTACATTAGATGGTCGCTGACTTGCACCATTTTCACAGTAATAGATTCCTAAACGGTCTCCACCACGAGCAATGTAATCAGTATCAACTCCAAAACGACGAACTTCATTTAAAGCAGCCTGACCTAATGGATTATCAGGTAACTTAGTCACAAAACGAGCATCCAGACCATAATTAGCTAAGGATACTGCAGTATTTGCTTCTCCACCACCATAAATAACATTAAAAGTGTCAGCCTGAATAAAACGCTCATGAGCAGGTGGGGTCAAACGTAACATAATCTCTCCAAATGTAACAACTTTCTTAGACATAATATAAAAACCTCCTGTTAATTTTTGATTTGAATTAAAATTAATTTAAGTAAATAACAATTTATACTGAGCCTTATCTGCTAAAACTCAGCAGTGTCAGAATGAACAGTTTTAAATTTAAATGTACTTCTATTAATAAAATGGACCTCTCAGCTGACTAACCTGCTCACAGATATGAGAGCAATCCAGCCGATATTCTTAACTAAAAGAAATGGTCTTAAATCTCATAAATTAAGAACTTTATCGGTATGAAATCAACTTAACTCAGCTTTCTTAACTAAAAGAAATGATATTAAATTTTTATGAATTAGAATTTTTATTAGAATAACTTAATGAATATCTCTGCTAACTCAGCTCGAAAGACACGATATCTTGAGCTGACCGCAGCACACGAGGTGCTGATCGGGAAGGTAAGCTGAGTTAGCTGAGAGATGAATACTAGTTATTCTTAAAAATTATTTCGAAATAAAAATTTAATTCATTTCTGATCTGGCTTCCTTAATCAACCTAATAAATTCTTTAGCAGTTTCTGTTACCTGCTCATAGTCCCCTGTCTTTGCCCCTTTACTTAAAGAACTACCAACACCAACAGCTAAACTGCCAGCTTTAATCCAATCTTTAACATTATCTAAACTAACTCCACCTGTAGGCATTAAAGGCGCCTGTGGTAGAGGAGCTTTAATAGCTTTAATAATTTTAGGTCCAAATAAAGTTGCAGGGAATATCTTAACAATATCTGCACCATATTTCATTGCTTTAACAACTTCTGTCACACTCATTGCACCAGGCATAACAGCTTTCTGATAGCGGTTACACATAGCAATTGTTTCTTTATCTAAGGAAGGAGAAACAATATACTCAGCCCCAGCTAAAATGCAGGCACGAGCAGTTTCTGCATCTAAAACAGATCCGGCACCAATTAAAATTTCATCTCTGCTGTATTCATCAGTTAATTGTTTAATTACATCCACTGCTCCAGGAACAGTCATTGTAATTTCAATAGCATCAATACCACCTTTTTTTACAGCTTCAGTAATTTTTAATGCTTTTTCTGCATTTTCTGCTCTAACAACAGCAACAATCCCAGTTTCCTCAACTCTTTTTAAATCTTTAACTTTGCTCATTAAATAAGCCTCCTCTAATTTGTTTCTAATAGTAAAACACTGTTTTATTTACGTCTCGTTTATATTATTCTATACTTAAAGCAATAATCCTTCTTTTTTTACAAAAAAAATAAAAAAAATTTAAAAGGACAAATAATATTGATATAGAAATTAGTAGTAGGTATTAATCAAGATAATTAAAATTATTAAATTTTAATTAACAAATCGAGGTGATAGAGTGAAAGTCTGCTCGCAAACCTTGGGGGGGCTTGCCCCGAGGAAAGAGAAGACGGTTTTGAATTTTAAGTATTATGTTTAGATATTAAATATTCCAAAAACTAGAAGTTAGTGTAAAATAAAAGTGGGATTTAAGAATTGATTTATGTAAATAGGCAGGAATTTCAAGAGAAATAAAGAAAGAGCCTCACAAGGACAAAAAATCAAAGAAAGGAGTGAGGCCCTTTGGAACTTAATTTAAGAATATTACAAAATGAATCTAACTTCAAGGATTTAGAGAAGAAAATTTTTAGAATCGTCTGTAAACAAGCTCAAGAAGCACTAAAAAAGCTTTTAGTTGAAATTGATCAGGCTATCATGGAAAACAGAGATAAAGACAAATTTAAACTTAAAGATATCAAAAAAAGAACTATTGATACTCTTTTTGGTGAAGTGACTATCGAACGAAGATACTATCAAGATTCCAACGATGAGTTTAGATTTTTGCTGGATGAATATTTAAATTTACCTGCCAATGAAAGACAGTCACCTGCTTTAAAAGAAATAGCACTGGATTTGGTCCAGGAACTGCCATATAGAAAAGCTGCAGATAAAATAGATAATATTTTAGAGACTTCAGCCAGTCATACAGCCATTTTCAACTGGGTCCAAAGAGAAGGTGCTAAACTTAGTAAAAAAGCTGAAACAAAGCAGCTTGATTTCTTTAGAGATGGACTAATACCTGATGATAAAGATGGGGATAGAAAAGAAATAGAGCATCTTTTTGTAGAAGCTGATGGAATTCATATTCCCCTTCAAAATGATGATAAAGATAAGGGTGAACTAAAGCTTGGAATGAGTTATCAGGGATGGGAAAAAAGACATCCTATGAGTGATGAATATAATTTGACTGGTAAAAAATATTACGGTGGAGTATTTAGCAGTGATGAGTTCTGGAAAGAAACTGCAGCAGAGATGTATGAAGACTATTCATTCAGTGATGGCAGCATCTCAGTTTTATGTGGAGACGGTGCTAATTGGATAACAACAGGGAAAGAATTTATACCAGAAATTAAAGTTAGATTTTTGGATGAATATCATTTGAACAAAAAATTTTTCAAGAAGCTTGGCAGATCAGAGTTTGTTCCTAAATTACTGGATAATATAGAAGAAAATGATATAGATAAGCTAAGAGAAAACCTGAAGAAAGCAAGACAGTACAGGCATAAAAAGAAAGATAAAAAGAAAGTAGATCAACTCAAAAAATATCTCCTAAAAAACTGGGAATTTATTTGTGATAAAAAGCAGAAGCAAAATAGAGAAGATTTAGGTCTGCCTGAAGAAATAAGAGGTCTTGGAGCAATGGAATCCAATATAGATAAAGTACTAGCTAATAGATTCAAAAAAAGAGGTATGAGATGGTCTAGAAAAGGTGCCAGAAATTTAGCAAAGATAATAATAGCAGATAGAAATGATAGCTTAGAAAAGCATTTAAATAAGATTAACTGGGAGTTTAAAACGGATGACTTAAGAAAAGCATATAACAATGTGCAAAAGAAGTATTCCAGGTCAGAATCTGAAGTATTAAGAGCTACAATGCCTGCTCTTAAAGGTCCAAAATCAGGTCAGGACTGGGTTAAAGGACTAAAAAACATTTCTGATCCAATGACAAATAATCCGATAATTTGAACTGTTTAAATAGATTCTGATATTTACAGGAGAAGTATGTCTAAATATAGTTAAATTTAAGACTGAAAACTAAAAGTTGATATTAACTAAGATATAAGCTCAAAAAATGAATCTAAATAGGGAAAATATAAGATTTTGTCGTTGTGAGAAAAAAGTCTCCCACAAAAGCTTGACACAAACAAACTAGAACAAATGTTTGTTTAACCTCTTTGTTTATGGTATAATATGAGGATTCTCGGCTAAAGCTAGAAAATAATAGTTTGAAACAAAAATAATAGTAAAAAATATTATTGAATTGAACTTTGAAAACTCCATACTGAAACTAACTATTTCTATAAAAATTAAGCTAAAAATGGGCGCACTTCTCCCCGGGACCTGTACGCTATTTTTTTAAAATAGCTTTAGAATAATCTAAGATAATTATCTATTTATGCTGCTCTGTAATTAAACCAGGTAGTAATCCAGTCTTCTGGAGCTAGAGCTGATTCTTTAATCCAGGCATTAGCATGGATAGCTGCATCCCGCATAATTATTCTGATCAGCCAGCGGGATTTGGAGCGAACATTATCATTTTCCAGCTCATAATCAGTTTTTACCCGGCTGTTGCGTCTTTCAGAAGAAGTTCTTTTCTTCATTGTATTTTTCCATTTACGTGAACCGCGTGGAGTAGTGGTAAATATGCGATTATCCCATGCGGGTTTGGTATAAACAGTACGTCCATAATCAGAGTCAGAGCAGTTAAAAATTGGACAATTACAGTTTTTGAGGACAACATGGGGACATCTCCATTTAATACGACAGCTATCACTGATATAACCCCAGTTGGCCATCAGAAAACCACCCTTACAGATGGGAACACCATCTTCATTAACAGCTACAGGTGGATCATATTTAAAATTACCTTTGTTCTTTTGATTGAGGTCAATAAAAGCCTCAATATCCCAGTGATCAAGCAGATCATAGGTGGCATAATTATCATGGGCGCTATCTAAAATATCTTTACCAAAATTAAATTCAGGATAAAGATTTATCATTCCAAAGAGAGCAGTAGTATGAGATACGCTGTCATGTCTTGCAGCCTGATTGAGTACAGAATAAACAGGCAGGTCATAGGGGCTGTCAGCAGCTGTAAAGGTGTAGTTGCTGTAGCCATAGACATATCTACCACGATAGCTGTCCCAGCCCCAGTTAGCAGTGGGATCACTGAAGCGGCGAGGACAGCTGCAGTTAAAGATCCCATTTTGACGGCAGTCACAGTCTCTGGTGCCCATTGGTGAAGCACCGGTTGCTAAAACCATGCCGTCACCGGAAACAGCCAGGTTAGCAGTATCTCCAAGGAGGCCTCTTTCAGCAGAGGGTAGGACAAAACATTCTTTGAATATCTGCTGAAGATATTTATCAGCTCTTTCGGGCTGAGGTTTATCTTCGTCTCTAAGGATACGGTCAACCAGCCTCTGGACCACACCCTGGTGTTTTGGCGGCTGTTTCTGGTTCTTTTTCAGTTTCTTTTTGGGCTTTGAAAGAGGCTTATGCATTTTAGTGCAGCGTTCGACTCGTTTACCTGAATCAAAATCACAGAGTCTGTCTTCAAAATCATAAAAAGTACCGACTCCAGGCACATTACCGGGATAAAAACCTGAGATGATAGCCCAGAATGGTTCGCTTTTTAGCCTGTTAACCCAGCGGGTAATGGAGCCACCGTCACCATACTGGCACATCAGCCAGTAGGAACGGAAAAGGCAGACAGGATCCCATGGTTTTTCACCACGGGGATGATAGGTAGGAAGCAGAATATCTCGAACCGGAACAAGGTCGGTCAAAAAAGCCTTAAAGATAATGGAAGCCTTTAAAAAGACAGTTCTAAAGAAGTGATCATTGGCGTAATAGGTATTAAGCAGGAAGACTAAATGACTCTGAAACTCTTTGTGAGAACGTTCTGTTTTAAACATAAATAACACCATCCTGATTTAGTATTTAGGGTAAAAATATGTCCCTATATTTAATTATGGATGGCCGAAAAAATGACAAAAATGAAAAAGTCAAGCTTCAAAATCATGGGTTAAAGACTATAGAGTTGTCTGGAGTTAATATATCTGAATAAAAGTATATTAATCGCAGTTTTTATTCCGTTTAAGATGCTTAATGATAAAGGGAAATATTGGTTTTGGACTGGGGTGAAAAATTTTGAAAGGTGCTATTAAGCCTTATCAATCAAGGGCTTATTTAGCCGAAAATCTTAAATATTAGTGAGGAGGTGAAAGCATGACAAGTAAAAAAAGAATTGCAGTGGCTAAAAGAGCCAGATAAATTTGCTTTACAAAATGCTCTTAAAGATTTAGATAAAGCTTTTAATAATTTTTTTAGCGGCAAATATAATTTTCCCAGTTTAAATCTAAAAAGAATATTAAAAATTCTTATCGGACTAATAAGTTTATTAGAAAAAGTGGAACTACCAATATTGAAATCAAAGGTAATAAAATCAAATTACCGAAATTAAGCTGGGTTAAATTCAGTAAATCTCAAGAAGTAAAAGGTAAAATACTTAATGTAACAGTTAGCATAACAAATACTGATAAATATTTTATTTCAATAGTAGTTGAAGAAAAAATTGAAGAGTTGAATAAAAAAGATAATGCGATTGGTATAGATTTAGGCTTAAAAGAGTTTGCTATTACTTCTAATGGTGAAAAAATAACTAATCCTAGAGTATTAAAGAAATATGAGAAGAAAATAGCTAGACTTCAAAGAAGCCTAGCAAGAAAAGAAAAAAGTTCTAGTAATTGGAATAAAGCTAAATCAATATCTGATGTTAGCTGGAGTAAATTTGTAGAATATCTTGAATATAAAGCAGAATGGTATGGCAGAGACCAGGTCAAAATAGACACATTTTTTGCCAGCAGCCAGCTATGTAATAACTGTGGCTATAAAAATAAAGAAGTTAAAGATTTAAAAATACAAAAGGCAAGTTAGAGGATATACTGTTGGGCTAACAGGATTTTAAGCCTGTGGAGATGGTGGATTACCACTTCTAAGAAGCAGGAATCCTCGTGGGCTTGCCCCGAGGAGGGTCAAAAAATGGGGATTAATAATCTATCAAATTTGATAGATGCCCACAACTGGTTTTTTAATGTTCAGGCAGGAAATAAAATATTATATATCACTGCCCTTTTAATTTTTTTGGCTCTTATTATTGTTCTAATTACAAAAAAATTAAGAATACCCATTGTAGTAGGCTATGTATTTTTAGGTATCTTGTTAAGTGAAGACCTTATTAACTCTCTCCCGTTTTTAAATAAGTTACAGAAAGAATGGTATTTATTTGTAATTGATAGTTTTGGTTATCTAACTCATATTGCTCTAGGATTTATAGCCTTTAGAATCGGAAGTGAACTTACAATTAAATTATTCAAAAGATTAGGAAAAGATATTCTGGTAATAGTTATAATTCAGGCTATAGCTGCTTTTGGATTAGTAACCTTATCACTTTTTGCTCTCGGACAGCCACTATATATATCACTGCTTTTAGGTGCCATTGCTGCCGCTACAGCACCGGCTGCAACAGTAATGGTTCTAAGAGAATATAATGCTAAAGGTCCTTTAACTTCTGTTATCATGGCAGTTGTAGGTCTTGATGATGCACTTGCTTTAATTATCTTCAGTATAATTGAACCGATTTCATTAATGATTCATAAGGGGAAAACCGAATTAACAATTATTAAAACAATTGGCATACCATTAATTGAAATAATAGGTTCTTTAATTATTGGGTTAATTATTGGTTATCTAGCTCAATACTTTCTCACTATATTTAAAGATAGAACAAAAAAAATTTTAATTTTAATTGCTACAATTATAGGCGCTTCCGCACTTTCAATTTATACTGGTCATTCACCATTAATTACTAATATGGCTGTAGGCTTTGCCTGTAAAAATTTCACTGATAAAAACCTGGAGATATCTGATTATTTAGAAATAATAACTGTACCCCTATATGCAATGTTTTTTATTCTTGCAGGTACAGAGATTAAGTTTACAGGATTAAAACCAGGTTTTTCCTTGATAACTTTTACCTATATAATTGCAAGAATGATCGGCAAAATAGGGGGGGCATCATACGCCGCTTATTTAGTCAATGCTCCGAAAAAAATACGAAAATATGTGGGCTTTAATCTTCTGCCACAGAGTGGAGTTGCAATTGCTATGGCCTATACTATACAAAACCAGTTTGCTACTGACACTTCCACCCTCATTTTTAATGTTCTACTCTTTACTACTGCATTTACAGAAATAATTGGCCCTCTTGCAACAAAATATTCCATTTCTAAAGCAGGAGAAATTGAAACAGAAGTGAGTTAATATTTAATTTAAATTATATTAATATAGTATTTTAATGAAAAAAGAATGCAAAAAAATAAACGGCTTAAGTCCTTTAGAATTTAGGTACTTAGCCGCCTAGACAATTTTATATAGTTTTTTCTTGATTTTAATTATTTAATAATGTCAGTTCCCATAAATGGTCTTAGTACTTCAGGTACTGTCACTGTTCCATCTTCATTCTGATAGTTTTCTAAAATTGCAGCTAACGTTCTTCCAATAGCCAAACCAGATCCATTTAAAGTATGAACAAATTTTGTGCTTGCATTTGGTTCAGGACGATATCTAATTCCAGCTCTCCTTGCCTGAAAATCTTCAAAATTAGAACAAGAAGAAATTTCTCTATAAGTGTCATATGCGGGCATCCAGACCTCTAAATCATAAGTTTTAGCAGAAGAAAAAGTTAAATCGCCAGTACAAAGACTTACAACTCGATAAGGAAGTCCTAATTTCTGCAGTACATCTTCTGCATCAGCTGTTATTTTTTCTAATTCATCATAAGAATCTTCTGGCTTAACAAATTTTACCATTTCCACTTTATTAAACTGATGCTGTCTGATAATTCCTCTTGTATCACGTCCGTGAGCTCCTGCTTCAGCTCTAAAACAAGCACTGTAAGCTGTTAAATATTCTGGCAGCTGATCTACATCAAGAATTTCCTCACGATAAAGGTTAGTTACTGGAACTTCAGCAGTTGGAATTAAATAATAGTCTAAACCTTCAAGTTTAAACATATCTTCTT
>Ga0247721_100113_pt1 | contig 37122 bp, 38 predicted proteins | sample MSEWel2017_08_16_FD_189089 | JGI IMG/M metagenome (GOLD analysis project Ga0247721, IMG submission 189089) | Subsurface sediment microbial communities from gas well in West Virginia, United States - MSEEL Well Study Marcellus 3H_2017_08_16 | ecosystem: Environmental > Terrestrial > Deep...
AGATCATAGACTACAATTATAAATGGTCAGAGAGAAGATTAAAAGGATTTTTAGCTGCTCGAGAAAAACTAATTCAACTATTTGAAGAAAGATATTAATTTATTTACACAAAATACTTGACGTTACCGGAGGAAATAATGAATATTAATAAATTGATTGAAACAATTGCAATTTTAGAAAAAGGTATCAATATTAAAACTGGAGAAAAATTATTTAATACAACTGAAAATAATATTTTAATACAAGAATTAAAAGAGGTTAAAAAAGTTCTTAAAAAAGAAAAAGAAAAAATTGAAAGAAGAAAGAACAGACCCAAAAGAGCAAAAGCAACATGGAGTAATAAAGAAGAAAAATTGTTATTAGATGAATATAATAAATTAAAAAGACAAGAGTTAAAAGAATCTAAAATCATTAATAAATTAGCAATAAAGCATGAAAGAACAGAGGGATCAATAAGAAGCAGATTAAGTAGGTTGGTATAAAAAAATAAGATAAATTTTACAATTAATTGACACAAAAGCATTAAAATGTTATTATTTAATATAAAATATTATATTCATAACATTTTATATTATAATTTATTAATAATTAATAAGATTTATTATAAATATAATATTTTTTATTTTGTTTATAATAATTTATACTATAAAAATATTATTATTTAATATAAAATAGCATTTTTTAATAAAATATAATAATTATTATTATATTTTATTGAATAAAACATTAAAATGGTATATAATTAATTTAAGAAAAAGAATTAATAAAAATATTAATTAAAATTAATAATTAGGAGGAATAAAATGTTAGCAAGTATTGATTATGGACATAATTCTATCAAGGCAGGAACAGTGACTAAAAAGGCATATATAGAAAATTTGGTAAGTGATGATATTAAACATATACCTTATTTGAATAGTTTTAATGATTCTTATAACTGGTTAAATAATCTAAGAGTTAGATTTTCAGAAACAGGGGAAGAATATTTTATAGGGGAGCAGGTAAGAAAAGCAGCTATTAATCCAGTTAGAAATAATTATGATGGTGATTTTAAAAGTAGAAAAAGTAAAGTAATAATTAATACTGCATTGAGTTATTTAAGTATGGATAATGAAAAAGAGGAAAAAGAACTTGATCTATTATTAACACTACCAGTATCTAGTTATTTTAAACACGCTGAACAAATGAAAAAAGAATATTTGAATAAAACTATTAAAACCGAATTATATAATTATGAAAAAGACAGGTACATACAGTCTAATTTTAAGACTAATAATGTTTTAGTTAAACCACAGGGGTTTACAGCTTTAATGAACTACCTTCTTGATGATAAGGGGAATATTAAAGATGATAAAATAGAAGAAGCTAAAAAATTAATAACTGTTATAGATATTGGTTGGTTTAGTACAGATGATTATTCTGTAGAAAATCTAACACCTTTACCATCAGGGGAAAGTAAAATTAATGGAATTGGTGACGCTTATAGAAAAATAACTAATAAAATTAATGAAAAGTATGATTTAGAAAAGAAACCATTTGAAATAGAAAAACTAATTAATACTAAAGAAATTAAAGTAAATGGTAAAGTATATAATGAAAGTAAATTAGTTAAATTATACTTTAAAAATTTTGCAGAGGATATATTTAGTGAGTTAAAAAATCAATTGAAACACTTTAATGAAACAGATCTATTCTTTATAACTGGTGGAGGATCAATTCATGTAGGAAATTATTTGGCAGATATGATAATGAATGAATCTAAAATATCTGAAAATCCTCTTTTTGATAATCAGGAAGGTGGTTTAAAGTGGCTAATAAGGAAAACAAATCAGTAAGTTTAGATCAAGATTTATTAAAATGGTTTGATAAAACTGATAATGCTTCTAGTGAGATAAGAAAAGCATTAAGATTATATTTATTTATTAAAGATGAATTTAAGAATGAGGAAATAGAATATAGAACTAAAAGAGCAGTTAAATATTATAAGAAAATAGAGAAAAAATTTGAAGAAGAAATAGGTTTAAATTATGTTAATAGTAACAATAAAATAGAGGATAATTTTAGTAAAAAAATTAAAGATGAAAAGGAAATAGAAGAAGATTCTCAACATACTAATGAAGAAAAGAAAGAGTTAGAAAATAATTTAGATAAATTATAATAAAGTAAAGGATAAGATTAATTAATCTTATCCTTTTTTTCTTTGTTATTTTGTTTTAGAGTTAATTTAATAAATTCTAAGAAATTTATATTATACTTAATTTCTTGATTATATTCTTCTATCTTAATAGTTATATCTTCACCAAAATTATTTAAAAATTTATTTTTATAATATGATGATTCAGATTCGATTATTTTATTAAAAAATTCTTTTAACTTTTCAAAGTTATTAAGATAATTTTCAAAGACTTCTATATTATCTTTATTATCAATTAGAAAATTTTTATAGCTGCTAATAAAATTAACATAATCAGTATTTTCAATATTTTTTATAAGACTTTCGTTTATATCTTTAAAAAATATATTTTTATATTCTCGATAAAAATTTTTATCTTTATGTTTTTCTAAATATCTATCTTTATATTTATCTTCTTGTAAAATGAGTTTAATAATTTCTTTTCTGTCTTGATTTATCTTTTCTTTAGACCTTCTTTTTGACAATTTTATCACTCCATTTATATAATTTTATAAATATTAATCATTAAATTTATTATAACATATCACTAAATTTAATGAAAGTCATATATATAATTATGAGTAAATAGAAAATTAAAAAGAGAATAGAATATATATATTGATGAACTGTAATTTTTGTGGTATAATTTTATATAAGATCAATTTATAAATGAGCATAGGCACAAAAGTTAAAAAACAACTTTTACTGCCCAAATGCTTGAAATTGCAATATTTATTTTTTGGCTACCGCCGAAAAAATGAGAGGAGGAAAAGTCAATGGCTGCAGAAAAATTAGGAGCATATATATTAGATCATGACGAAAAAAGTTTTATAGTCAGCAACAATAAGCTGCAGGAAATTGAGTATTCCTCCGGTAAAGCTGTTGTGGGTGAAGAAGATAAATCTGAACTATTAGATAGAGATTATAAGAACTATATTGATTTTAAATTGAGTTTTGACGAACTTAATTTTAAAAATAATGAAGAAGCTATTGAGAAACTTCAAGCTGTTGCAGAAGATATAAGTAAGATTGAAATAAAGAAAAATAATAAATCTGTTACTAGTAAAAAACAAATGAGAATTGATGATACTTTTCATAATCTAAATAGAAAGCAGCAGAGAAAGGAGATAGAAAATTTTGTTGAAGACCAATATAAAGATTCAAAAGTAATTGGAACACCCGAAATTAAAGCGTGGGAAATTACTCAAGATGGTTGGGGTAATGATGTAGTAAAGATGAAAATTAAAAAGTATTATAAAAGAACTCAATCAATGAATAATTCTATCATCTCAATTCATACAAAGAGTAGAGATGAAATTAAGGGTAATGAAAATTATAAAGTGAAACCTCATATTCATGTAACTATTGACCGCAATAATGATTGGGGAAAAAAATATGCTTATTTGAAGCAGGAATTATCACAGGTTATAAGAAAACATAATTTGACTTCAAGTCACAATGTAGATATAAAAAGAGATAGAAGCAGCAAAGAGTATAAAGAATATAGAATCTTAAAGGACAGGCTTTCCAGCTTTTCGTGGGTAGTTAATAAACATGAGGAAGGTACATATATTATTAAACAGCTGCAGCAGTACGAGAAAAATGAAAAGTCGGTTAAGCTGAATAATGTTGAGGAAAAATTAAACAGATATATAGAACTTGGGGGAAGTTATGATTTTGCAAGAAAGCTACAGACTAACTTAAAAGAAAAGCTTAGCTTTGAGATTGAAATAAATGAGCCTATAAGTTACAAGAAGGCTGCTAAAAACATTGAGCAAGAAAATTATAAGCAGATAATCAATGAAGTTAGAAGTCAGGCTTTAAATGGTGAAAGAATCAGCGAGAAATACAAAGAATTTGCAAAAAAAGTATTAAGTAAAGATGAAGTCAATATAAAAGAATTGGCAACTGCTAGAGGAATTCAAGCAGCAGTAAAAAATAGAGGGTATCATTTAGATAGAAATTTTAATAAAGTAATTGATCGAAAAAAAATCAATAAACTTTGCGATAAAGAAATAAAAATAATTGATAGATTACAGAAAAAAGAACAATTCGAGCTGGTTAAACATAAAGTAAAAGAGAGAAGTTATTTAGTACAATCTGAATTAAGAAAAGAACTAAAAACTGCAGGTATTAAAAATTGCAAAAAAACATTCGGAGTATCAGAGGTTGCATTAATTTTTCAGGGTAATGAAAAGTATATAAGAAATAGAATTCCGAATAGATCATTTAATTCTATTGCAGAAGTTAGAAAAGAAATTGATAAATTAGATTTAGATATATCTGATAACTGGAAAGAAAAAATTGCAGAGAAAATTCATAAAGACAGAACACCAATAGCTGAAAAACAGAAAGAACTTAAAGAAATTGATACTAAGTTAAGAGATTTAAAACAGCAAAGAACTGCAACAAGAGCAAATTTAAAAAGACTTCATAATACTTGTAAGAGAATAGGTTTTGAGTTAAAGAATTTAACAGGTGGATATAATAAAGATGAGTTATTAGATGAGATAAATGAAAGTTCAGATAAAATTAAAGCAGGAATATCTATATTAATGACTCTTTATAAACACCAACACCAAATAAAAGCTGATAAATATAAAAAGGTAAAAAATATATATTCAAAAGAATCTAAAAAAGATTTAAATGAGTGGGATAAATATTTCACTAAAGAAAAAGATAATATCGAAAAAATAGAAACTGCAGCTAAAAACAGCAATATTAAAATAAAGGACATCAAAAAGCTACAGAAAGGCTATCAGGTAACTGTAGATAGTGAAGTGATTAAAGATAAGCGTTGTAAAATTAAATTCAAAATAGAAGATTCTGAAGCTGCTATAAATGCAATTGGAATTAAACAAGCAGCTTATAATAAAATAAATGAATCGGATCAAAAAATAAATCAGTATCCAAAGAAAATTATTTATGAATCTGAAAAAAATAAAATAGAAAATAAAATTAAAAACCTTAAAAAAGAGAAAGAAAATATTAATACTGGTGGTTTAATTGGTAAAATAACTGGTAAATCAAAGAAAGCTAAAACAAAAAAGCAGAGAATTGAAAAGAAGATTGCAGCTGAAAAAGCTAAGTTAAACAAATTAGATAAAAAAATAAATAAGGTGGAAAAGCTGAAAAAAGAGCGTCTGGAATACTTTGATTATATAGATGCTGCTGATATTAAGCTAAAAGAACTGAAAAATAAGACTAAGGAAAGTAAAATACGAAAAATTCATAAAAGGAAAAATAAAACAAGATAAGATAAGAAAGGAGGGATATTTTGGATTTTAAAAAAACAAGAATTAAACAAATTGAAACTGCATTAAAGACTACCCGAGAAAGAGTTAATAATGTCATTGAAAATGATGTAGAAGCACTTGAAGATTTTAAAATTCAAGCTATTAAAGAAGGTTTAAATCTATTGGATAATTATTTTGAAAGTTTAAGAAATGAAGATGAACCTGATATTGAAAAGTTAAGAAAAAAACATAATGAATTAATAGAATTTATAGCAAATGCAGAAATTCAAGAAAAGAATTAGTAATTATTATTAGTTTATTTGTGAAAAAAAACATTAAAGGGGTTGAAAAAAATGAATAAAAGTATAAAATTAACAGATAAGAAAATAATCGAGCTGGAAAAGGCAGAAGAAAAAAAGGACTTATTAATAAATAAACTTAAAAATTTTAAAGATGAATTAGAAAATTATGATAAAATAGAAAAACATATTAAAAAAATTGGTGGTTTAATAAAGAAACCTGATATAAAGAAAAAAGATGAATTAAAAAAGCAAAAAGAGCAATTGGAGAATCTAATTAAAAATGTTAATAGAAATGATCTAAGTAAAAGTATAAGTAATCTTAAAAAGGAATTAGAAGAAGTTAAAGATAAAAGTAAAAACATTATTGAGGAGCTTAAATCATATAAAAATGAATTAGCAGCAGAAAAGAAAAAAACTGATAAGGAGATTAAAGAATATGACAAGTTAAAAAACCATGAAAAAAAATTAACTCAAAAAATAAATCATTATGAAAGTCAAAAGAAAAAAATTAATATAATTGACACAGATCATGATGGTGTTAACGATTTAGTTGAAGTAAGGGGAGATGACGGGCAGTTAAGAACTAACCCAGATAAAAGTGATTTAAAAAAAAGTGAACTAGATGAACTGATAAAAAAAGATAATAAGTTAACTAAAGACATAAAAAAACTAAAAAAACAGCGAAATAAGGTAAGAGCAAAAATTGCTAAAATAAAGATCAAAAATTTAAGGGAAAATTCAAAAGCATTAGGAGCTAAATCTTTAGCAATTGGGAAAGCAATATCAAGAGGAGAAACTAAAATATTAAATATATCAAATAATGATGAATTAGGTAAAACAGCAAGAACTGTTGTATAAACTTATAAAAAATTCTAGGAATAATTAATTATTCCTTGACTTCTAAAAAGTAATTATATATAATATAAGTAAGGTAAAGTAAGGAGGTGATTTTTTTGAAATTTATAAAAGAAATTAACAGTAAAATAAAATATAGACTTAATAGTATTAATATGTTATTAATAAAAGCTATTATTTCAATAATTGCTTCTCCCTTTTTATTTACTGGAACTGCTGCTGCTCAAGCAAATGATTTAGGAACTATCATAAATAGTTTTTTAACAGCTTTACAAAGCCCATTAAGAATAGGAGCAGGATTGGGATTGCTTTTCGGTATGTTTCAGCTGGTAATGTCATTTAAAGAGGATAACCCACAAGCTAAATCGTCTGCTATTAAATTTTTAATTGGAGCTGCAGCATTATATTTATTTGCAGAAAATTATATTGACTGGATCGGAATGTCATAAAATTAAAATATATATATATTTTAGTAATAAAGTTCAGGGGGAGATTCCTGAACTTTATTATTATAGAACATAAAAGGAGGGGGATATGAAAAAGACAAAAAAATTAATAAGTGTTTTCTTGTTAATTATTATATTTTTAGCTTTATTTAATACCATTGCAATTGCAGCTGAAAATAACAACGAAGAAAAAATAAAATACCCATATCTTTTTCCTGCAAAAGTTATAAGTGAGTTAACAAATACAATTTTCAACCATTACAAAGATAACATTGAACAAGAAAATGCGAGTTCAGTTTTAAATGTAGAAATGAATATTTTTATAGAAATTGGAAAGAAATTGTTAGTTTTATTTTTTGTGGCAGGTTTTTTTATTGAGTTAGATAGAATCGGAGAATTTAACATATATACTTTTTTAAGAATGTTGGTTGTTTTTGTATTAGCTTATATTGCAATAGATTATTATTACTATTTATTTGCTTGGTCTGAAAACTTTATGGATTTATTAATTAGTCATATATCTATAAGTCCAAATGATAAAATAATAGAGTTTGATTATGTAGTAAAACAATTTGAATTAGCTTTAAGTAATGAAGAAGTGGTAGATAATATGCTTCTAGTTTATACGACAATTGTATATACATTAATGACATATTCGATATTTATTTCAATTATTTTAATATATGTAATTTTGGTAATAAGACAGTTTAAATTATTTGTTTTACAGTTATTAGCTCCTGTTATGTTATCGGGTTTAGGATCAATTCACACAATATCTTTTACTACAAAATACATTAAAAAATATATAAAGGTTTATTTTCAACTGTTTTTCATACAATATGCTCTTGGTATTTATCTTGCTCTATCAATAGCTAGCATTAATCTTTTATTTGTTTTACTTCAAGCTGGATTATTAATTGTTACTTTAGTTTTAGGAGAAAAATTAATAGGTTTTTCCTTTAATAATATAAAAAATGGAGTAATTCTTTTTAAAAAGAAAACTGAACAAACTATAAAATATATTAGACATAAAACAATTAAGAAGAATTAAAAAAAGAAAGGAGGTTAAAATGAAAAAAATATTAATATTTATTTTTATAGTTCTTATCTTAATAGTGTTTTCATCAAGTGCTTGTGCGTGGGAGTTGCCTTTTGATTTTGGAGATTTTGGAAGTCCTGATGATGTTCCTGCTTTAATGCAATCTTCAAGAAACTTAGTTCAGCTTGCAAATGATACATATAAATATTCTTTAAATTTGTATGAACAAACAGGAATTAACTCTGAAAATACTGTATTAGATTTAAATGCAATAGAAAGAATAGCATATCAATTATTAGTTTTATTTTTAATGGCTAATTTATATAGAAAATATGAGCATTTAGGAAGGCTATCTTTGGCTACTGTTTTCCCAGTATTAATTTTTTATGGTGTTGGTTTTGCAGTAATATCAAATGTTGACTTAGTTTTTGACTTTGCACAGTCTTTAACAGAAGTAATGATAGGAGGAATATCAGGGGGAGAAACAGAGGAGCTTTATGATTTTCAGGTAATGTTAGATCATTATGAAAGTATTGATTTTGGAACTTTAGGATTAGGTTTTTTTGTAAAGGTTTATTACTCTATAATTTATTATATAGTCGGTTGGATCGCTTTAATTTCGTCTTTGTTTGTTAATGCTTTATTACTAATAAGGCAATTCAAAATTTTAATTTTAAGATTAGTTGCTCCTGTTATGCTTGTTGGTTTTACAAATCCTAAAACAAGCCACTTTTCATTTAATTTTGTGAAAAAAGTAGTAATGGTGCATTTAGAACTATTTTATTTACAAGCGATTATTGCATTATTTGTAAGTTTTATGGGCACTCAATCAAGCTTTTTTATGCTAATTGTTATGGCTATAGGTTTAATTGTCGCTTTGTTTGGACAAACAAAATTACTTAATTTTCTAAGTTAGGAGAGAAAAATGAAGAAAAAAATTATAATCATTTTATTACTCATAATAGTTGTTGCGGGAGTTAGTTTTGGAGCAAATTTATTATTAAATCAAGAAAAAGAAGATAAGACAGAAGATGGTACAGAAATTATTACAAAGGAAAATAACAGATCAGAAAAAGCAAATCAATCTACAGCTGCAAACAGTAATGAAAAACCCAAAAATGAAATAAAGTTATTTGAGGATTTAAAAGTTGAAAAAAATAGATCAAGAATTATAGTTACAGCTGAAATTAAAGAAGAATTTAAAAACTCTGATAATTTTACAGTAGTTTATGGAGATGGAAGTAGTGAAGAAATATCACCAATGTTTGAAAGTTTAAATATGGAACATATATATAGAGAAACAGGTAGTTTTACCATTAAAATAAGTAGTAATGGTATTATAGAAACTGTAGATATAAATATAGATGAAATACCAATACAAGTTACAGATGATAATTTTAAAGCAGGATTGATAAAAAAATTCCAAAAGTTAAGAACAAAAAATGAAGAAGCAATTTTGGTTGATCGATTAATTTATCCTTCACAAGCTAAGTTAGTTAAAGAATTTAAAAAATACAGTGGTAGTTTGAATAATAAAAAAATAAAAGAGATTAAAGGAATTAAGCATTTTTCCAATCTAAAATTATTAAGTTTAGAAAATAATAATATTAATAATATAGAAGAATTAAAATACTTGAAAAAATTAGAACAATTATATTTAAAAGGAAATAAAATAGAAGATATTAAAGCTATTAGCAGTTTAAATCAATTAGAAATTTTAGATTTAAGTGATAACAATATTATAGGACTTAATCCTATAAAAGAATTAGAAAATCTTAAAGAATTAAGAATAGAAAATAATAAGAATGAGAAATTAGAAAATATAAATTTTGCTAACTCAAAATTAAAAAAACTTAATAAATTGTATTTGGAAAATACTAATATAAAAAGAATTAATTTAGGAAATTTGGATATTAAAGAGATAACAATAAAGGATAGTCCAGTTAATGATATTAATTTTTTATTGGGATTAGAAAAGATTGAATATATATATTTAGAAAACATTAAAATAGATAATATTAATGTTTTATCAAAATTAAAAGATCATGATAATTTAAAAAGAATAACAATAAATATACCAGGAATAGATGAATATAATAGAGATAGTGAAGATTTTAAGGTAATAGAAGAATTGAAAGATAATGATATTATGGTTTTTTAAGAAAGGAAAGGAGATTTTATGGAAAAAATAAAAATTCCAAAAGATATTCGTAAGTATAAAGAAAAATTTTTAGTTTTCACTTATAGAGAGTGGGCAGCTATACTTGCAACAATAGTTATCCCTTATTTTTTAAACAGACAAATGACATTATGGAGAATAGAAGCAAGTGTCAGAGAAACAGTAAATTGGAGTTTGATTTTTTGTTTTGCAGCTTTTGGTTTTTGGAAATATGCAGGAATGACATTTGAAAAATTAGTATATAAGATAGTAAGTTTTTATTTTGGAAAGACTAAGTATTCAGCAAAAAAAAGGGGTGATATTTTTGATTAAAAATGAAGCATTAAAAAAAGTTCCTTTGGTAAATAAGTTATTTAAAACAAAAAAAGTGTGGGGAGATGAAGGAAAACCATTTATAAGAATTTATGATGATTATAAAATAGAACTATTTAAAGATATTTATATTCATGTTTTTGAAATTACAACAGAAATTAACTTTAATAAAATTTATAATCATGTTGCTTTATATAATAACTTAAAAGGAATCCATTTTCAGCTTTTTCAAAGTAAATATAAAACATTATTAATTGCTAAGTATAAAGATGAAGAAAAAATGGATAAAGTGAATGTAATTAAAGAACTTGAAGTAAAGGGAATCAAAGCTAAAAAAATAAAAATTGAAGAATATATAGAATCATTAAACAAAATTATGCAAATGAATATGAACAGTTTAAGTGATGTTAATAAAAAAACTAAATCGTCTAAAAACTTAAGATATAAAATTAATCATATTACCACAGAAGATAGGTTTTTTAGAATTTTAGAAGTGCCAGAGTTACCTAATGAAATAAGTTTAGAAGAAATAAATAATCATTGTTTTGTTAGTTTTAATTTTACCTATTTATCTGATTCTAAGAAAAACAAAGTTTATAGTAATATTCTTAATTGTTTGGAATCTAAAAAAAATAATAATAAACTTGGATATAAAAATATTCAACCATATAGACTTAATGAGAGAATCAAAAAAGTTAAGGGAAATAAAGAAGAAAATAATAATATAATTGGGGTTGGAGTTAAATTATTAGTTACAGGAAATTCTAAAGAAGAAATAGAAAATAAGACAAACAAAATTAAAAAAATTGCAGCTTCACAAAAACCTAGATTTATTATTAAAATCTTAACTCATGAACAAAATAAAGAAAACTTTTGCAGCACTCTACCAATAAATTATAGATCAACATATACCCCTGCTTTTTTAAGTAATAAAGCAAAGATAACTTTCTTTAATAATGTGAATATAAGAGCTAGTGAATCAAAATTAAAAAATAAAGTAATGAAATCATTTAAAGGGATAGAATCTGTTATAACTGATTCTATTTCTTCTGTCGGATTGGATTTAGAGAAGTTAAAAAAATCTAAAAATATAATTCCGATCAAAGAATTATATGAAAATGGAGTAATGGAATTAAACAACTCAACATTTTCTGCAATAGTTCAGTTTAAAAACATTAATTATATTCTTGAAAGAGAAGAAGATAAAAAGGGAATCTTAGAAATATACAAACATTTTATTAATACAGTAGATGAAGATATATCAATTCAATTATATATAAAAAATAAAGATATTAATAAAGATGAACTTAAAGATGAACTATTTATTGAAAATAAGAAGGGGTTTGAAAAATATATAAAAGAATATAATTTAAATTTAGAAAATAAATTAAATGATGTTGCAGAACAAACTTCAAAAACTGGTTATTATTTTGTGGTAAATGTAAAGGCAAATTCTATTGGTGCAGCTTCAAAAAAAATAAGACAAACTTATGATAATAGTATTGTTAGTAATTTTTCAAGATTGAAAAGTAAAGTAAAAAGATTATCAGCTATAGAAACTGAAAAACTCATTTATGATTCTATTAATAATCCTAATGAATATGAGAGATTTATAGATTCACTTGATTATCAGAAAGATTTAAAAAATAAATTGTTATCTTCAAGTTATTCTATAAAGAAAGATCATATACAGCAAGGGAGGAATTTTCAGCAAGTAGTATATTTAAAAAAGTTCGCAAATAAACTATCAGACACCTTTTTAAATGACATAATAAAACTCCCTTTTACCTTTGAATGTTCAGTTCATATAAAGAATTTACAGGCAAGTAAGGCTATTAATAAAGTGAAAAATAAAATAGTGTCAATGGAATCTGATAAAATGCAAAAACAAGAACGAAGCGATTCTGATTATGTACCTTTTGAATTAGAGAAAAATTTAGAAGAAGGATATTATATATTAAATAAATTACAATATAAAGATCAAAAACTATTTACTTTAAGTTTTTATATAACAATAGCTGCCAAAACAAAAGATCAACTTAAAGCAAATAGAGAAATATTGAATACAGTTTTTTCAAGGCATATGTGTGATTTTGATATTTTGAAATTTAGACAAGAAGAAGGTTTGTTAAGTACGCTTCCATTCGGTATTGATAAGTTAAAAGAAAATAGAGCTTTATTAACTGAAAATGTGAAATATATACACCCATTTGATACACAAAATATTTACCATCCTGATGGAATTTTTTATGGATTATCCAATACAAATAATATTTTATCAGTTAATAGAAAAAAATATCAAAACCCATCTGCATTTTTCTTAGGAGTTCCCGGATCGGGGAAATCTTTTACTGCTAAAATGGAAATGATAAGCGTATTCTTTAAAACTGATGATGATATTATAATAATTGATCCTGAGAGAGAATATGGAGCTTTAGTCGAAGCTCTAGGAGGAGAGGTTATAAAGTTATCTACAAGTACAGATAACTATATAAACCCAATGAAATTAAGTTCAGAAGGATATACTGATAAAAATATATCCACTAAAATTGAGTTCTTAATTACATTTTTAGAAAAACTAACAGGAGAACAATTAAGGGCTTCTTCAAAATCTATTATAGATAGAGTTTTAAGAAAGATTTATGAAGAATTTAAGCAAAAAAATGAAGAGCCTGTTTTAAAAGATTTTTATAAAGAATTGATGAATCAGGAAGAAGAAATAGCAAAAAAAATAGCTTTAGACTTAGAAATATATATTAGAGGATCATTAAATATTTTTGCTCAAAAATCAAATATAAGCACAGATAATAGAGTGGTATGCTATGACATTAAAGACTTAAAAGACCAGCTTAAAACACCTGCTCTGACTGCTATATTGGATTCTATTTGGGATACCTTTTCTAATAATAGAGCAATTGGTAAATATACTTGGTTATATATTGATGAGATTTATTTATTATTTAATAATGAATCATCTTCTGAATGGTTATTTGAAACTTGGAAAAGAATAAGAAAATATTTAGGAGTAATTACAGGAATAACACAGAATATATCAGATTTACTTCAAAGTCATACTTCTAGTACTATGTTATCAAACTCTGAATTTAAATTAATACTAAATCAATCAGCAGAAGATAGGCAAATATTAGTTGATTTTTTAGGTATAAGTGAAAGTCAGAAAGCAACTATAACAAATGCACAATCAGGAACAGGTTTATTAATGGCAGAAGAAAATGTTGTACCTTTCTCAAATAGAGTTAATCCTAAAGATATACCTGAATTATTTGATTTAATAAATACAAGCTATGGAGGTTAAAAATGAAAAAAACACTAATTATTTTTATTTTATGTTTAATATTTTTATCAGGGAATGTTTTAGCTTTTGATATGGAAACAGAAGTTACTTTTAATTTAAGGAAGGGATCTACTTTAAAACAAGCATTTGATAAATTAGAAAAATTATCAAATGACAGTATTACTTTTTATTATGATTCAGATATAGATTTAAATAATTCATTTAAAATGACTTTGCAAGATAATTATGAATCAGTATTAAATTTAGTGCTGCAGTTAAATGATTTAAAGATAAAAAAGATAAGTAATAGAATGTTTTATGTTTATCCAGCTTCTAAAGAGGGAGAAATAAGCAAAGATAAATTACTTGTTTATCAGCAAACCCCTGAAACAATCAAAGAAATTAAGGATACTTTAGTTACACTATACAGAGGGGAGGTTGAAATAGAAACTAATAAAGATGAAAATATTTTATATGTAAAAACAGATAGTGATAATAAAGATGGAATTGATAAAGTTATTACTAAAATAATTGAAAATAAAACAAGAATTAGAGTTATGGAAAAAGAATATCAATTGACATATTTAAAACCTGAAATAGCAATAGAAAAATTAAATCAGTATTTAAGTGGAAAAGTTCAAACTTTAGAAGAAGAAGGAAAAGAAGAAAAAACATCAAGTCCAAATAATGAAAATGATATAATATTAAATTCAGTAACAAATGAAGCAAAAAATTCTATAATTTTAAAATATGATAAAAAATATAAAACATCAATAGAACAATTAATAAGTTTAATTGATACTAAATCATCACAGGTAGAAGTTCAAGTTTCTATTTTAGAAATCTCAAGAGATAAATTAAAAGCATTAGGAATAGATTACGATTTAACAAATATAGTTACTGATTTAGTTCGTAGTGATTCAATTAACTATGATAGGATACCTGGAAGTACTTTTGTAAATGTTGTTAAGAGCTATAGTAATGTTTTATCTTCTCCAAAGATTAGAATATTAGATAGAGAAGAAGGAAATATAAAAATAGGACAAGAGATTCCAATTGTTACTGTTGAGAAAGAAGATGAAGATTCGGAAGTAGTACCATCAGTAGAATATAGGCATGTAGGAATAGATCTTTTAATAACCCCACATACACATAATAAAGCTAATGAAATAACATTAGATTTAGATTTGTCTGTTGATTCTTTAGGAGAGAAAGAGCCAACTCCTTATGGTGATTATTATAAAATAAATATCAAAAATGTTGATACAAAGATTAGATTATCAAATGATAAAACTGTAGTTTTGGGAGGATTAATAACTAATGAAGAAAGAGAAAAAAATACAGAGATTCCTATTTTATCAGACTTGCCCTTAATCGGAAAAATATTTCAAAAAACAGAAAGATCTCCTAAACAATCAGAAGTTATAATGTTAATTACACCTAAATTTGTTAATAGTAGTACAGAAGAAAGCGAAAGCGTTAAGGAAATAAGGGAAAGACTTAATGCAGAATTTGATTATGATAAAAAATTAAAAGAAGCAAATGAAACTATTTCAAGACTTTTAAGGGAAAGAAGGGAATCCCAAAATGAAGAAACAACTAACTAAGAAAGATTATTTGTTTTGGTTTATAATAGTCTTTATAACTCTTTATGTAAGTTTGATTGCAGGAGATATTTATTTATCAATACAAGGCAATAGTTTTTCAGCTATTGCCAATAGTATTTCTAAAAATTTTAAACTGCAGAATCCATTAGATATATATAAAAAATATAGTAATTTAAAAGAATTATTAATAGCTCAATTAGTTACATTTTCTATTCTTTTTTCATTAATATATTTTGAAATTGATAAAAAAACAGCCTATCATAAACAAGAAAAAGGATCAGCAGAATTTGCAACAAGTAAAGATCGAAAGGAATATAAACTAGACAAAAAAGAAGGAAATATAATACTTTCTAATTCTGAATTTTTACCATTAAATATGCAGCTGATTTATAGAAATACAAATGTTTTAATTAATGGTGGTAGTGGTACTGGTAAATCAAGATATATAGTTAAACCAAATCTAATGCAATGTAATTGTTCTTATATTGTTACAGATCCAAAAGGTGAATTATATAGAGATTGTGCCTATATGTTAGAAAAAAATAATTATGATGTTAAAATACTAAATTTAAAAGATCCTTTCTTTTCTGATGGTTATAACCCTTTTAATTATATGAAAGGGGGAACAGATATTGAGGTTTTAGCAGAATCAATAATAAAGAATACTATTGGTGAAAAAAGACAAGGAGATCCATTTTGGGAAAGTTCATCTAAGGCTCTTTTAACAGCAGCTTTATTTTATGTTAATGATTTAAAAGAACATAAAAGAAATTTACCTAAGGTTTTCGATATTATAGTAAAAGGAAAACAGGAAGATGAAATAGAAGAAAATGAACTTGATCTTTTATTTGAGAAATTAAAATCAAAAGAGCCTGAACACCCTGCATTAAGATATTACGATATATTCTTATTAGCACCAAAAGAAACTAGAAATTCTATTTTAATTTCATTAGCAACTCAATTATCTTTTTTAGGATCTTCTGAAATGAGAAATATTTTATTAAAAGATACAATGGAACTTAAAAATCATAACCAAAAAAGAGCAATCTTTTTAATAACTCCTGATAGTCATGGAGCTTATGATACTTTAGCTGCTTTATTTTATACACAAATGTTTCAAGTTTTATATGATGTTGCAGATAAACAAAAAAATGGAGAATTAGCAATCCACCATGAATTAATATTAGATGAATTTGCTAACATTGGTAAAATACCTAATTTTGTTAAATTAGTTTCTACAATGAGAAGTAGGAAAATTTCAGTTATGCCTATAATTCAAAACTTATCACAATTAAAGAATTTATATAAAGATAATATGAATACTATTGTTGCAAACTGTGATACACAAGTATATTTGGGAGGATCAGACCAAAATAATGCAAAAAAAATATCAGAAAAATTGGGTAAAACTACAATAAAAATTAAAGATTCTAGCAGCAGCAAAGGTACTAGAAGTAGTGTTACAAAATCTAGAAAAACATCTGAGAGAATGTTAATGACTACAGATGAAGTATTAAGATTAGATGATGAAAAAGAACTTGTTTTTATAAGGGGATTCAAAGCTTTTCTTTCTGACAAGTATAATATTACCAAACATAAGAATTATAAATTAATAAGTAATGAAAAAAATCATACTTTTTATGAAGAAAAATATAAAAGGAATAAAAACCAAGAATTATATAATAAGGAAATCAAAAAAGAGACTAATGAAGTTGATAATATGTTAGAGTATGGTAATGAATTAATGAACAATAGGAATGGAGAAGAAAGAGAGGAATAAAATTGGGTAAAGTAATATCAGGTATATTTATAAGTTTAATATTAGTTGGATTAATTATTTTAATTCCTGTTATTTCAGTTTCTGTAATTCTTTCACCAAGTTCAGCTATAGATACTTCTTCATTTGAAACTAATCTGATAACAAAAGATAATATAATCGAAGATGAAATTGAAAATACTATCGAAGATATTATGGAAGAAAATTTAAAATATAATCAAACTACAGGAAGGTTTGTAAAAAAAAGTCAAGATAAAGCTATTGAAAAAAGCAATAATTTAATAGCTGAATATAATGAAAATGAATTTTATAGAAATAAAATAAAAAGAATTCTTAAAAGAATAGATGATAAAATTGATGATATTTTAGATGATTGGTGGGAAGCTTTTCTACACCCTGATAGGTGGGCTGCTAAATTAGCCAAGTGGAGAATTTATGAGGAAATTTATGAGGGAAAAGAAGATGATAGAGAAGATAAGTTAAAAGATTTACGAAAAGAGATAGCACTTTTAACAGCAAATGGTAAGACTTATTCTAATAATTTCACAGATGATGAACAAATTTATAAACAAGAACTCGTAGGTCAAGAAAATCTCATTAAGCTAAAAGATGATCTTAATAATAGGATTGATAGAAAATTATTAGAAATATTAATAACTTATGCTAGACCTGATGGATTAATTAAAGATCAAGAAGTAGAAATTAAAGATTATGGTTATAAGATAAATAGTGCTGATTTAGCAAGAGAAATAGTAAAAGAATATATAGGAGTTAATTCGTTTTTGAAATATGATTTTTTTAGTGTAGATAATGATGAAAATTTAGCTTATAATTCAAGAAATATAGAAGTTTTTCTTGATGTTTATGGAAATTTAGAAACTATTGTATTAGCTGGTGAAGAACATGGAGGAATAGATTTAACTGAAACCTATACAATAGAAAAAATACCATATTACAGAAAGAAAAAGAGATTTAATATTTTTATAAAAGATAATGACGCTGTAATTGAAAATCTTTTAAATAAAGAAGATGGTATTTTCGCAAATGTTATTGAGCAAAAAGGATTAACTAAAGAAGAAGCTAAAAATGAATTAATTTTAAGAATGAAAGAAGTTCCAATAATTAATAGTGGAACAAGTGAATATACAAACTATGAACATTTTGAAAATTTAAGGAGAAATAATATACCGAATAGAAAATATGAAAATAGACAACAATTAATTAATAAACTTGCAGCTTTTGGAGAAAGAGATATTATTTATTTTCCAAATAAAAGTTATACAGAATATCAATCTGATTTAAATTTAGAAATACCAAAAGAATTTAAAGAAGTTAAATTAAAAATACCAATGGAATTAAATATAGGTTTTTCTTCATATTTTCAAGTATCTAATGAAGAAGAATATATAGTTGATAGGACTAATAGTTTAAAAGAAAAGCACTTATATGATGATAATAGCAAACCAATGATAGAAATTAAAAATTATGGTTGGTATGATTCAGGTAAATATAGTAAGGCAGGATTAGGCAATAATGGATTAATAGAAGTAATTACAGAACATAAATATAATAATATGGAAGAATTATTTAGATCAGCAACTTATTTAAGAGAAAGAGAACTTGAAAAAGGAGATATAGCTTTCTACACAAATCCAGAAACTTCGACAAATAATTTATTTGGAGTTTATTTAGGATATGAAGATTTAGGATTTTTTGAAGGATTTTTCAAAAATGCAAATAAACATTTTGTTTACTATCCAATTTTCTTAAAAAACTATCCTAATGATGAATATGAAGATAGAATACATGCTAAAGAAATTAAGTTAGAACATAAGGATGTTGAAAATAGTAGAGAATTATATATGTATATGAGATATTATCCAAGTCAGAGAGGGGATTAATGAATGAAAAAAAAATTAATTATATTATTAATTATTATATCAATAATAATTTACGCAAAAGGATTTTTTGAGCCAAAACCACAAGTTGAAGATCCAAAATTTAATTATGAAAATAGCAAGTTAAGTGAAGAAGTTAATATAAAATTAAATACTGAAACAAAAGGAGCAAAAATACATTATACTACAGATCCGAATGAAGAACTTAATGTCTTATGTGATACCTTTGAGGAAGGAGATTCAATTCTTGTAGAATACGATCAGGAAATAACTATAAGAGCTTTTGCAATAAAAAAAGGAATGGAAGATTCTAATGTCGTTAAAAAAACTTATACTGTTAAAAGAAAAGTTCAAAAACCTGAAATTAGAATAAATAAAATTAATAATAATTATACAGTTACTTTTGGTAGAGATTATAGTTCTGATATATATTATACTTTAAATGGAGAACAGCCGACAAGAGAAAGTAATTTATATGAAGGAAGAATACAGCTTGATGGAAGTTCTGTTGTTAAAGCATTTGCTGTTAGAGAGGGATATTGGGATTCAGAAACAGTTGAACAAGATATATCAATGCAATTGGAAAAGCCAAAAATAACTTCAAGAAAAATTACAGATAGTGAAAAACAAATTGAAATTATTTCACCAAATAAAGATGATAAACTCTATTATACTTTAGATGGAGAACAGCCGACAAGAGAAAGTAATTTGTACGAAGATAAATTCATAGTAGATAAATGGAGTAATATTCAAGCTATTGCAGTTAAAGAAGGATATGTTAATTCAGATATAGCAGAAAAAGAAGTAGAGGTTAAATTAAAAAGACCAAAAATAGAAGTTAAAGATTTTGGGAATAACAAAAAAATTATATTAACTTCGCCAAATGAAGATGATAAAATCTATTATACTATTGATGGAAGTTTGCCGAATGAAAAAAGTAATATATTTGATGATGAAATAATTTTAAGGAATAGCGCTACAATACAAGCTAAGGCAGTAAAAGAAGGATATAAAGATTCCGATATTTCTGCAACAAATATCAGAGTTAATCAAGTTTTTAATGAAGAAAAAAAAGAGGAAGAAGAAAGAATAAAAAGTATTAATATTAATTTAAGTAGAAATAGTAATATTGAGGGTATTAATATAATAAAAGTAGAAAATGAGAATAATTTGATTTTATCGCAAGAAAAAAATAAATTTTATAACGAAAATAATATTAAATTAAGTAAAATATCTAAAGAGGGAAAAATTATATTTGATAAAAAAATAAAATTTAATGAGAAAATAATACCCCATTCAATTACATTTAATAATAAGAACTATAGTTTATTAACTTCTAAAGATAATCATTTGAATATAATTAAATTTAATCAAAAAGGAGAAAAAATAAAAGAAAGAACTATTTTCGAAAATCATTTAGGAGTAAAAATAATTCCCTATAAAAATAATTATATAATTGGAAGTATATCAAATCCTGATTCAGACAATCCTCATATTTCAATATCAAAAATAAGTAATGATCTTAAATATATTATTTGGCAAAAAAGATTAGAATTTGATGAAAATAAGAGCATTGAAAATCTTTATGATATTGAAATAGATTCAAAAAATAATATAATAGTAATTGGAGATACAAATAAAAGAGGAAAAGTGGATATTTACTTTTCTATATTAAATCAAAAAGGAGAGATTATAAATAATAAGATAATAGAAGGAAATAAGATTGATTCAGGATATTTAATTAAAGAAGTTAAAAACAACAATTATTTAATAGCAGCTGAAAGTAATAGTAAATTTAGTCAAAGCAAAAATAATCAGAAGAAAACTAATGCAGTATTAACATTAGTAAATAAAAAAGGGAAAATACTAGATAGAAAAATTTTTGGAGATTCAAATAGTAATTACCCTGTCAATTTAAAAAAATATAATAAAGACATCATTCTAACAACTGATACAATAAAAGGAAATAATATATTAAGCACTATTTACTGGTTAAATATAAATAATAATAAGATAAATTTAAAAAGCAATGATCAACTTCCAAATGACAATTATCAGATAAAAGATATAAATTGTCATAAAGATATGCTTAAATTATTAATTGTAAAATTGAATAGAAATGAACATGAAACAAGAGTTATTAATATAATCAATTAAGGAGATTAAGGAAATGACAATTTTTGTGGGGAAGAATCCAGGTAAATTAATACAAAATATTATTGAAAATGATTTTGATTTAATGATTGATAAAATAAAAAATGAGTTGGGTTATACAGTCAGGCAGACTGTTTTAACCCAACTTGAAGACTTCAAAAAATTTAAAGGAGTATTAGATACATTTATAAAATACTGTAAAGTTTTAAATTATACAGTTAGTTTTAAAGTAATAAAAGGAAACCAAAAAATAGAAAATGATAATTTAGAAGAAATTTTAGAAAAAATCAGGAAAAATTATAAAATGACTAAAGAAAAATTTTCTAATAAGATATTAAATTTAAGTGATTATAACTATACTTATAGAACATTTGAAAGAAAAAGTTGTCAGTTTAAAAAAATTAGAGATATTTTTGAGAAGAAACTTGACTATGAATTTTATTATATATTAAAAGAAAGAAGTGATAATTAAATGCAATTTTTGGAGAATTTAACTGCTCCATTTATTAAAATATTAGAAAAAATATTACGAAGTAATTTTATTACAGAGTTATTTAATTCAAATCTATTTGATTTTCTTAAATCATTTTCTACAACAGAAATAATAATAGCTTTGATAATTTCTTTTATGATAACAAGAATTATTCAAAGTGTAATTGTTCAAATAATTGGTATTGCTTCATTAGGAGTTACTTTTTTAGTATTTAAATATTTATTGGTATCAGGTCAATTAAATAATATTGTTGGTGAACTATCAAGATACATTTAAAATAAAAAGATTGATGAAATACCTAGCTGCAGAAAACTTTTTGCTTCTGCAGCTAATTAGAAATTAAAAAGGAAGGGTGATTTTATTAAATCATTAGTTTTAGCAGAAAAACCATCAGTCGCTAGAGATTATGCAAAAGTTCTAAATTGCAAAAATAAAAAAGATGGATATATTGAAGGAGAAGATTTTGTAATAAGCTGGACTGTAGGACATTTATTTACTTTAAAAGAGCCAGAGGATTATAATGAAGAATATAAAAATTGGAATTATGAAGATTTACCACTTTTACCTGAAAAATTTGAAATCAAACCAATAAAAAGAACAATTACTCAATATAAAACTATAAAGAATCTTATAAATCGAAATGATATTGGAGAAATAATTAATGGTGGTGATGCTGGTCGAGAAGGTGAGTTAATTCAAAGATATGTAATAGAATCGACAGGAACTAAAAAACCTGTTAAAAGATTATGGATTTCTTCATTTACAGACGAGGAAATAGAAAAAGGCTTTAAAAATTTAAAACCTGCTTCTGATTATGATAATACATATTATGCTGCTGATCTAAGAAATAAATTAGATTGGTTAATAGGAATGAATTACTCAAGAGCATATACGCTACAAAATAAAGGTAATCAGACAATAGTAATTGGTAGAGTGCAAACTGCTATACTATCTTTAATAACTAGCAGAGAAGAAGAAAATGAGCATTTTAAACCAGTACCTTATTATGAAATAGAAGCAATTTTTGATGATTATAAAGGTAAATTTATAAATGATGGTAATTATAGAGTTTTTGATAAAAAACTAGCTGAAAAAATTGTCGAAGATTGTAATTTTAATATTGGTACTATAAAATCGATTGAAAAAGAAACTAAAAAAACTTATGCTCCAAAATTATTTAATTTAACTGGATTACAGAAAGTAATGAGTAAAAAATATAACTTTTCAGCTCAACAGACACACGATATTGCACAGAAGCTTTATGAAAATAAAAAGATATTAAGTTATCCAAGAACAAGCAGCAAATATTTAGGAGAAACTCATAAAAACGAAATACCTTATTTAATAAACATAATAAAATTTGGCAAATTTGAAAAAATGATAGATAAAATTAAAGAAATAAGTTATAGTAAAAGATTTATAAATGATTCTAAAACAACAGATCATCACGCTATAATTCCGACAAAAAACGATAAAATTTCAGATATATATAATAATTTATCTAAAAAAGAAAAGTTGGTTTTTGATGAAGTTTTAAAAAGATTTATTGCACAATTTATAGAACCTTATAAATATGAAACTACAAATATAAAAACAAAAGTGAAAAACAAATATTTATTTGAAACTAAAGGAAAAATAGTAATTAATCAAGGCTGGAAAGAACTCTATCCTGATAAAAAAACAAATGATAATAAATTACCAAATAATTTAGAAGAAGGTCTTGTAAAAGAAATAGAAGATATAAATTTAATAAATAAAAAGACTTCACCACCTTCTTTATATACTGGATACAATTTGTTAGCTGAAATGGAAAAACTAAATATAGGAACAGACGCTACAAGATCAGGAATATTAGAAAAATTATTCAAAAGAAAATATATTACTAAAGATGGCAAAAACCTTATTTCAACAAAAGTAGGTAAAAAAATTATTAATATAATTGAAACAGACAAATTAAAAAATCCTCAATTAACTGGTAAATTGGAAAATAAATTGGAGTTAGTAAGTGAAGGTGAACTTGCTGCAGAAAAAGTGCTTGAAGAAGAAAAAAAAGAAATAGAATTTGAAATAAATAAACTTAAAAATAATACTTTTACAATCAATAAAGATAAAAATATAGTTTGTGATTGCCCTCAATGTTCATCAGGTAAGATTATCAAAAGGAAAGGTTTTTACAGCTGCAGCAATTGGAATAATGAAGATGAAAAATGTAATTTTTCAATAAGTAAAATTGCAGGTAAAATGTTAACAGAAAATCAAGTAAAAAACCTTTGTGAAAATAAATCAACTAAAACACTAAGAGGATTTAAAAGTAAAAAAAATAATAAATTCAAAGCTAAATTAATTTTAGAAGATGGAAAGATCAGCTTTAAATTTCCTAAAAAGAAAAGTAAGAGTAAAAACAAAAAAGCAGAGAAAACTAATATTAATTGCCCTACTTGTGAAGGAAAATTAATTGATCGTGGTAAATTTTATGGTTGCAATAATTATCCTGATTGTGATTTTACTTTTTCAAAAACAATTGCAGGAAAAAAAATAAAAAAAGAAGAAATATTTAAATTAAGTGAAGAAGGAAAAACTAATAAGTTGAAAGGATTTAAAAATAAAAGTGGAAAAAAATTTGAAGCAGCAATAATTATAAATGATAAAGGTAAAACCGAATTTAAATTTTAAAAATAATATAAATAATAAAACCGGTCTTATGGACCGGATTTATTATTTGTGCATAAATTACTATTTAAGTATCTTTTAAAACCATCAAAATAAAAAAAGTATGATGAAATACCCAGCTGCAGAAAACTTTTTGCTTGTAGAGCCTATTGTTTAAACCTTTATAGGTGTTATTAAGTTATAAAGCGTGATTCTGGCCATGAATAACGAATACAAATAAAACTTGATAAAACTACATTAAAATGTTATTATAAAATATAGAAAATAATAATTAAATAAATTAGATCTAATGTTTTATAAATTATTCACAAATAAACTTGATAATTTATTTAAAAAAAGATATTATTAATCTAATAGAGATAAAAAAATAAAATATAGAAACATTAAAAAACCCCCAAGTATTTTTAAAATACTTGAAGGTTTTAAAATAATTTATAATAGCTTTCGCCAAAAAGCTATTATGAAAACTGCCAACTCCTCAACAGTCAGCAGTTATTTATATATTTATATATATATTATACCAAATAAATATATTCATAACAAGACTAAATTAAGAATTATTTAAGGACTTGACAGTTTTTTTAAAAAGCTGTTCAAGTCCTTTTTCTAATTTATTTTTTTAAAAAAAATAGACAAAAAAATGGAACTCTAGTTAGTGCAACACTAAAGCCCCGACACAACTTTAGTCTAGCATTAATAAGTGAAATTGTCAAGATAAAATTAGAAGTTTGACAATTTTTTAGAGTTCTCCAAATAAAAAGAAAGGAGAACATTTTTAATGAATAACTTAAACAGAGAAAAAAGAGAAGAAAAAATAAAAAATTACATAGAAAAGTTATTCCCTACTAAATTAAGAAATGGAAAAGAAATTAATCTTGAAAGATTTAGTATGTTTTTTGGTAATCTTGCAAGAAATAATCCTATGCTTTTAGATGTTGCAACAGATTGTGAAACTCACAATTTTAATACATTAGAAGATATTAAAAAGCAGACTTCAACTTCTAAAAAGGTTATTCATTTAGCAGAGGGTATGGATCAGTATTACACGCCAAATCTTTTTGCAGGAACAAAAGATGAAGTACATAGAAATGAAAAATCTGTTATGTGGCTTAATGCTTTGTATGTAGATATTGACGGTATCAAAGATGTTTATGATTACAGAGAAGGCTTATTTAAGCTATATAAAGCCTGTCAGAAAGCAGAAATACCTTTACCAGATTTAGTTGTGAAGACTTCATCACAACCTACCATTCACTTACAGGCATTGTGGTTGATTGACCCAATTTACATAAAAGATAGATTTAATCCAGAAAAGAATAAGAAAAATATAGATTGGTGGGAAAGTGCAAATCGTTCTTTAAGTTATGTCTTAGGACAGGCTGATTCAGATTTCAAAATGGATACAGCAGTCAGCTCTGATAAAGCAAGATACTTAAGATTACCATATACTCGTCATATGAAAACAGGAGAATATACAGAACTCATTGCTGATAGAGTAACAGAAAAAAGACATTTATTACAGGATAATTGGGTTAAAAATATGATGAAAGAATATTTTACAAGAGATTATACCTTTGAAAGTAAATATACAGATATTGATGAGATTGAAATTTTAGAGCACCCACAGTATAAAGCTATATTACAGGGAGTTCCTAAAGATTATCGTAATTTCGCCCATTATGCTATAATAAAAGCGTGTGAGGTAACAGGTTATAGTTATGATGAAACACTTGAAAAGTTAATTGAATTTAATACACGCTGTAAACCACAGGAAAAATTAAGTCAAATTAGGTCAACTATGTCTGCTTATAATGATGGAAAGGGTATTGATATAGGTAGAATAGCAGAAGTGGCTACAATCAGTTTTGGGGAAGGTGAGTTCAACCCTGATCTATCTTTATTAAGATTATTTAATGTTATGAAAGGCACTTTGAGAGGTAGTTCTAAAAAGAAAAATAACTCATATAAAAAAGAAATAAAATCTATTGTAATACCTCTGTTGAAGTCATACATTAAGACAGGGGTTAAACACCTGCCGAATGTAAAAGAACTCGCAGAATCGCTTAATATTAACTATAATACCTTAAAAAAAGAATTTAGTAATATCAAGGCTGAATTACAAAAATATAATTTATTTATTAATTATGATTACAGCAAGAAAAAATATAAAATTTTATCTTATGCTGAATTATTAGAATATGCTTTTGAAAGAAAATATTTAGAAGAAAATCAGCCGAAAAATACCCAAAAAGTTATCCACAGGGGTGAGTATATTTTGCCCTATATAGTATTATCCCTATATTGCCAGAGGTCTTGTTCTCTTAGTTTATTTACTAATTATCTATTATGCTTTAATAAGAGAGGTAGTCCATTTGTGGCTTAATCCTTAAAATAATAAAAGCATTAATCATTATACTTAGGTTTAAAACTATCCCTGTAATAAAACTTATAACTGCTTGCTGTTAAAGTTTTTTACAGGCTAATCTTTCGACATTGTGTTTTCATTAGAATATAAGTCTAACCACCGAAAGAATTTAGAAAGTATGCGATATAATAGGTATTTAAGACACTTTTAAAATAAAAAGTAGGTGCTATTCCCTAGATAAATAAAACTTATTGCGATAAGGAGGAATAAAAAAGTAAAATAATAGATCAAAAAATAGGTACTCTTAAATTATCTAAAGAAATTAAATCAAGTCAAAGAAGTGTGCAGCGTTGGATTTATGAAGGTAAAGAGCCTTCATAAAAATTCAAAAAAAGAATTAATAAATATTTGAAATGAATATTTTTAAATAAGGAAGTAATTAAAAAAAAAGTAATAACCCTTGACTATATAACATTATAATGTTATAATAACATTATACATGAAAGGAGGTAATATAATTAAAATAAATCTTAATGCAAAAGTTAAAGTTAAACTCACAAAATATGGTAAAGAAATTATGAATAAAAAAGCTCCAATAAGATTTCATCATGAATTAGAAAATAATATTTGGGAAACAAAATTGTATTTATTATTTAATGTTTTTGGAGATTCCTTTAGTATTGGTTATTCTGAAAGCCTTTTTATAAATAATGAGATAATCTTAATTGATGAAGAAAAAAAAGTATGATAAAATACCCAGCTGCAAAAAACTTTTTGCTTGTAGAGCCTATTGTTTAAGACTTTATAGGTGTTATTAAGTATAAAGCGTGATTCTAGTCATAAATAACGCTATTTATTTAGAAAGGTGATATAAAATGTTTAGTCCTATAAATAATTTAAGAGAAAATAAGGAAATTATAAATAAGAGTTTTGAAATTTTTAAAAAAGATTATGTTAAATATGCTAAAACTCATAAAGGTATAGTTAGTAATAGAAAATTAGATAAAATCATTAATTCTTCGATAAAAAAAGTAGAAGCTAATGAAAATGAAAAAGAAGTATTAAATGATTTTTATGATATGATTGTAGGAATGTTTTTCACAATGAATAATTATGAATTAGTGGTTTCAAATATTAATGAGTTATTAGATAATAATTAAGGCAAAAAAATATTTACTAAAATAATTATTGAGGAGTTTTAAAAAATGACAACGAAAGTAGAAGCAGCAAATATATATATTAGAAAAAATATTATTAAGAAGGCAAAAATCAAAATGTTAAATACATTTGAAAAGGATAATTTTTCAGCACTAATTAGAATATTACTAAGAAAATATTTAAATTATGAAATTAAAATAAATGAATCTGAATATAAAAAATATATAAAAAGTACAGATCAAACTACTAATAATAAAACCAGATTAAATATTTATTTTATAAGAGAAGATCTTAATAAATTTGAAAAAAGAATTTATGATCTTTTAAGTAAAAATAGACAACGAAATAAAATGATAGATTTATTAATTTATAAATGGATTAATAATAATATAGAAATAACAATTAAAGAATTTAATGAAGAAGATAATATTGAACATTAATAAAGATTTTTTTGTTAAAATAATCATTTATGCAGCTAAAGATAGATATTCTGCAGTTCTAATTTCTGATAATAGAACTAAAAGAGTAAGTAAAAGAATAAATAAAAATTCAGAAATTAAGACGCTATTAATAGGTTTAATTGATTGTATAAAAAAAATAAAATTTCCTGTAGAACTTGAAATTATTAGTAATAATTATGATCTAAAAAAAATTATGGAAAATAGTTTTAATTATTCTGATAGCCACAAATTTATTGAAAATAAAAAATTAATAATAGAATTTAATAATATATTACTTCAACATAACTATTTTTCTTTTACTCATAGTGAGGAAAGAGAAAAAGATCATAAAATCTTTAATGAATTATTTAGAGATTGTCTTTATAAAAGATTCTAATAAGGAGCATATATTATCATGAAAAAAGAAAATATATTAATAGATTTAATAGTCGAAGTCCAATCCGAAGAATTAGATAATTTACTATCTAATGAGCTGCAGCAGCAAGAAGAAAAATTAAGAGAAGTTTTAATAAAGCGAAATTGCGAGGATATTTTCGAAAATTATATAATGAATCTGTTAATAAAAACTCAAGATATTAGTTATAAAAAAGGCTTAAAAGATGGATTAAAAATTAATGAAGATCAATATAATTGGGATTTATTTAATAAAAAATCTAAATGAGGTATTATTAAATAAAAATATCAATACTTAAATTAATGCAGGAATTAATATTAAAAGGAGTGTTAAATAATTAATAAATCAGAAGAATATCTTAAGTTTTTAGAAGAAATTGATGTAGAATTATTGGCTTTATATGCTTTGGGGAAACTTAACAATCCATTAGGTAGAATAATAGTAGAACAGGATTTAAAACAATTTGAAGAATTAAAAGAGAAAGCAAATAGAAAAATTAATATTTAAGAAAATAAATAAAAAATAAAAAGTTTATAAAATGTATAAACTGGTCTTTAAGGACCAGTTTTTTTAATTGTCTTAATTCCCAATCCACCCCACCTTGATTTTTTGAGCATAAATGAAAATCTAGCATTTTCACAACACCTACATTCTCATTATATCATATTAAAACACAAATATGATTAATTTCCGATGAAGGAGGTGTTACAATGCTAGATTTAATAAAAAGGGTATTCGAAGTATTCCTACTTGTTTTGAAGATTATTCCACTAATCGAGAAAATCAAAAAATCAAAATCTAAGAAAGAGAAAAGTTAATTAAGTCAAAAGCCAGGTAACCCCACCTGGCTTTTTTTTAATTTTCTATTTCTTAGATTCCTCCCACTTTTTTTATTCAAAGGTCAGAATAAAAAAACCGCTCAAAAAAAGTAATTCTTATTAATTAATATTATAACATTAATACAAAACCAATTCAATACTAAATGTAACAAAATATTTATTATGTTACATTATAAAAACTTTAATATCCCTGTAATATCAGGGAAGAAATACATTTTTAAAAAAATTTATAATTTAATGTAACATAATATTTTAGTAAATACTTTTAATGTAATATAATACTAATAAAAGGAGTGATTTTGTGAAGAAAGTAGAGCCAATAAGAAGCAGAGAAAAAATTATTGAAATGGAAGAAATTTTAAAAATAGATAGTTATAGAAATTTTGTTTTATTTAAATTAGGAATAAACATAGGATTAAGAATATCTGATCTGCTGCAGCTAAAAGTTAAAGATATAAAAAACAAATCTCATATAGAAATAAGAGAGGGTAAAACTAAAAAATTCAAAAGACAAGCATTAAATCCTGAATTGAAAATGATAATAAATAATTATATTAAAATAAAAAAATTATCAGATGAAGAATATATATTTAAAAGTAGAAAAGGAAATAATAAGCCAATTGGTAGAATCCAAGCTTATAGAATTTTAAAAAGTGCTGCTGAAAAAATCGGATTAAAACACATTGGTACACATTCTTTAAGAAAAACTTACGGTTTCCATCATTATAAAAAAAATAAAGATATTGCTATTCTGCAAGAAATATTTAATCATAGTTCCCCAAGTATTACTTTAAGATATATCGGAATTAATCAGGATATAAAAGATCAATCAACTAAAAACTTTTATTTATAAACTATCATTATAATTATAAAGGATAGTTTAATTCATCTATGATTCATTAAACATTCTTAATCGCAAAGGATAGCTTCTGCGCTGCAGAAGCATAATAAAAAGAAAAATTACAGGATACCCTTTTAAATTTTCCCGATTGGTGAGTAATCACCTTTGAGGTAGCAAATTATCGGGAAATTGGAGATAGAAAGAATTGAATAACAAGTTATTAAATTTTTCTATCTGTTAGCTGCAGTTCAATTATTTCAATAGGAAAAAAAGATTAATCAGGAAGGAATAAAAGAATAAAATCAAGATATAAAAAGCAGCTGGTGAAGGGTAGGTAAATTATCAAATTAGTGCTGTCATTTCAAGCCTGATAGAAATTTTTTATTTTGAAAAAAAGATTAAAAAAAGGTAAATTACCCTTGACTTTATACCATTATAATGTTATAATTATATATAGAAAGTGAGGGAATCATTTATTTATTTTTAATCACTTATACCATTATAATGTTAATTAAAGGAGTGGGTGAATGAGTTATAAAAAGTATAATTTATTTAAAAGGTTAGAAAATGAAATAATTAAAATTGAGAATGGATATTATAAAACATATCAAGACAGATTATTTAAATATGATAATGATAATAATATTATAGATAAAATTAATTTAAATAGTTTATCAGAAAGAAAAATAAATAATTTGATTAAAAAGGCAAAAAGTCAAGGTGAAAAGAAAAAATATAAAATAATATATTTTAATATTTATAAAAGAAATACCAATCTTTTTGCAAGAAATAAGGAGATTGCGAAAATTAAATTTAATAGATTATTTAATTGTGAAATATTAACTATAAATTAAAAGGGGGATTTTTAAGAATGAGTTTACAATCAATAGTTAGTTATAAAAATCGTGGTAAATATGGAGATAATAAGTATAGAGGAAATACAACAGGTAAAATCATAAAAGATTTAATTGAATTTTACCAACCTAAAAGAATTCTCGACCCAATGGCAGGGAGCAATACCACAGGTGATGTGGTTAAGGAGTTTAAAGGTATAGATTATACAGCTTTAGATTTAAACCCGAAATTCGGTGGGTTTGACGCTCTCAATGATGAAATTCCTCACAGTTCAGATTTCATTTTCTGGCACCCACCATATTGGGATATTATTAAATACAGTGGCAAATTTGATAAGGAAGGTAATTATCAAAAAAACTGGAAAGATAGAGGAATGTGGGGAAAACCAAATCCGAAAGATTTAAGTCGCATAAGCGATTATGAAGATTTCATTAAAAAAATAGATAAGATACAAGCAAAATTATTAAGGTCATTAAAGACAAATGGTAGAATTGCAATTCTTGTTGGAGATATTAAAAAGCAGGGTAAATTATACAGTATGCAAAAAGATATGTCTTGGTTTGGAAGTCCAGAGCAAATAATAATTAAAGCCCAACATAATTACCAATCAGAAACAAAAAAATATAATGGAAAATTCATTCCTATAGTACACGAATATTTATTAATTTTTCAGCGTGATGATTGTTATATTATTCCTGCGACAGTAACTAAAAGAATTAATATAGACTTAAGAAAAACGACCAAATTAACTTGGAGAGATTTAGTATATTCTTCTCTTGAAAAATTAGGAGGTTATGCAGATTTAAAAGACTTATATTCAGAAATTAAAAACCACCGAAAAACTAAAACCAATAAAAACTGGAAAGCAAAAATCAGACAGACAGTTCAAAATTACGAGGATTTCAACAGAATTAATAGGGGAAAATATAAATTAGCAGTATAATAATATAGAGGGGATTTTCCCCTCTATAAATTTAATTTGATCAATTGGAATAATTAAGTCTTAAAAAGTGATTATTTACGAAAAGGTTAAGTTTTTTCACAGCTGCAGCTGTTCAAAAACTGTTAGTATTAAAAACTAAAAGGATAGTTTAATTCATCTACGATTCATTAAACATTCTTAATCGCAAAGGATAGCTTCTGCGTTGCAGAAGCATAATAAAAAGAAAAATTAAAGGATACCCTTTTAAATTTTCCCGATTGGTGAGTAATCACCTTTGAGGTAGCAAATTATCGGGAAATTGGAGATAGAAAGAATTGAATAACAAGTTATTAAATTTTTCTATCTGCTAGCTGCAGATCTATTATTTCAATAGAAAAAAACATTAATCAGGAAGGAATAAAAGAATAAAATCAAGATATAAAAAGCAGCTGGTGAAGGGTAGGTAAATTATCAAATTAGTGCTGTCATTTCAAGCCTGATAGAAATTTTTTATTTTGAAAAAAAGATTAAAAAAAGGTAAATTACCCTTGACTTTATACCATTATAATGTTATAATTATATATAGAAAGTGAGGGAATCACTTATTTATTTTTAATCACTTATACCATTATAATGTTAATTAAAGGAGTGGGTGAATGGAAGATAAAAAAATTAAAAAGTATATTAATAAAGTTTGTGGTAATACTTGTTCAGAAAAATATAAAGATGAAAATATATATTATTCAAATTACAATTATGAAAATAAAATTTTAATAAAATTGAGAGGAGAATTTTAAATGAGTAATAAAGTTTATCAAATCGTAACTAAAAAGATTATTGAAAGATTAGAAAAAGGTCAAGTTGCTTGGCAAAAAGGTTGGTTAACTAATAAATATAATTATCAATATAAAAACAATTATAAAGGGATTAATCTTTTATTACTTGATAAGCCAGGGGGCTACCTTACATTTAATCAGATTCGAAAGATGAAAAATTGTAAGCTGAAAAAAGGCAGCAAGTCTGAAATAATTATTGCTTATACTAAAAAATCTTATTATAAAGAAATTGAGAAGGAAAATGGAGAAGTTGAAAAAGAAAAAGTAGAATATATGAAACCATATTATCACCGAGTTTTTCACGAAAGTGATGTCGAGGGTTTAAAAAGTAGTTTAAAAAATAATAATGATATTTCACCGATTGAATCAGCAGAAAATATTATTGAAAATTTCATAGATAAGCCGGAAATTAAGATAAAATTATCAGATAGTGCATTTTATCAACCTACAAATGATAAGGTAGTTACACCAAAAAAAGAACAATTTGCAGATATTAACGAATATTATTCAACCTTATTTCACGAATTAGCCCACAGTACAGGACACAAAAGCCGATTAAATAGATTTTCAAATTCAGCAGATCAGTTTATATTTGCAAGTGAAAGTTATTCAAAAGAAGAATTAGTTGCAGAAATATCATCAGCTATGCTTTGTAATATAGCAGGGATTGAAACAGAAAAAACTTTAGAAAATTCTGCAGGATATATTAAAGGTTGGCTAGAAAAATTAAGAAATGATAATAAGCTGATAGTTCAGGCAAGTAATAAAGCACAAAAAGTTATTGATCATATAACAGCAGAGAAAAAAGCAGAACAAAAAACAGCTTAATGAAAACAGAGGGAGATTTTCTCCCTCTGAAATTCAAAGGAGGATTTTCAAAAATGAAAAGTAAATATAAAAATTTAAAGAAACTAAATAGGATTAGGTTAATAGCTCAAACAGTTAATAATCAAAATTTCCAATTGGAATATAGGAAAATAATTTTTCCAATAATTGATAAATATAAGAAAAGAATAAATTATGATTATGAAATGAAAATTGAAATAAGAAATGCAATTAGAAAAATAAAAAGATTAGCAAAAAATCAACAATATGTACCGAATAATCCACCAAGACCAAACAGAAAAAACTATAAAAAACCTGATTTTAGTCAACATTCAAAATTATATAGATTAGAAAAGGTTTGCGAACAAGAGTTAATAAATTAACTTCCCCCATAGATCCAGTCTTTTTAGGCTGGATTTATTTTTACGAAAAGGTTAAGTTTTTTCACAGCTGCAGCTGTTCAAAAACTGTTAGTATTAAAATAAAAACTAAAAGGATAGTTTAATTCATCTATGATTCATTAAACATTCTTAATCGCAAAGGATAGCTTCTGCGCTGCAGAAGCATAATAAAAAGAAAAATTACAGGATACCCTTTTAAATTTTCCCGATTGGTGAGTAATCACCTTTGAGGTAGCAAATTATCGGGAAATTGGAGATAGAAAGAATTGAATAACAAGTTATTAAATTTTTCTATCTGTTAGCTGCAGTTCAATTATTTCAATAGGAAAAAAAGATTAATCAGGAAGGAATAAAAGAATAAAATCAAGATATAAAAAGCAGCTGGTGAAGGGTAGGTAAATTATCAAATTAGTGCTGTCATTTCAAGCCTGATAGAAATTTTTTATTTTGAAAAAAAGATTAAAAAAAGGTAAATTACCCTTGACTTTATACCATTATAATGTTATAATTATATATAGAAAGTGAGGGAATCACTTATTTATTTTTAATCACTTATACCATTATAATGTTAATTAAAGGAGTGGAGAAAATGGAAAAAACAATTTATTTTAACAAGTGTAAAGATTATAAGGTAACAGAATCAATGAAAAATTATCATAGGGTATTAGAAAATGAAAAAAATGAAATTCAATCAATTGCAGATCTTTTGGATTCAGTAGAAGTTAATAAAAAAGAAGGTTATAGATTATATAAAGGAAGAAGAAAAAATGAAAATGAATTGAACTTGAATCATAATTTAAGAATTATAATAAGCAAAATATTAAATTTTAAAAAAGTAAATAAATGGTCTAGTGAGCCATATAGAAGCATTTATATTAATGAAGAAGTTAAAGCAATTTTTACTTTTTGCGAAGGAGATTTAAGTTTAAAAGTTTTCGATAGTAAAAAAGGATATAAAAAATTTGTCGATTATTGCAATAATTTTTATTTGAATTAAAGTTAATCAAGAAAAAATTGTCCTGATTATAAAGAAAGGGGAATTTAAAAAAATGAATTTCATAGAATTTATAAAAATTATTATATTGGAAGGAAATTTAACACCTAAATTATTTATTATAATGTACTTGTTATTATTTTTCTTAATGTGTGGATTAACTTATATAGATGAAAACAAAAACCAAAAACAATATAAATATTATAAAAATGATATTTATAGTCAATGGAGAAAATTGAAATAAAATATAATTATTAATGGATCCAGTCTTTTTAGGCTGGATTTATTTTTACGAAAAGGTTAAGTTTTTTCACAGCTGCAGCTGTTCAAAAACTGTTAGTATTAAAAACTAAAAGGATAGTTTAATTCATCTATGATTCATTAAACATTCTTAATCGCAAAGGATAGCTTCTGTGCTGCAGAAGCATAATAAAAAGAAAAATTACAGGATACCCTTTTAAATTTTCCCGATTGGTGAGTAATCACCTTTGAGGTAGCAAATTATCGGGAAATTGGAGATAGAAAGAATTGAATAACAAGTTATTAAATTTTTCTATCTGTTAGCTGCAGATCAATTATTTCAATAGGAAAAAAAATTAATCAGGAAGGAATAAAAGAATAAAATCAAGATATAAAAAGCAGCTAGTGAAGGGTAGGTAAATTATCAAATTAGTGCTGTCATTTCAAGCCTGATAGAAATTTTTTATTTTGAAAAAAAGATTAAAAAAAGGTAAATTACCCTTGAATTTATACCATTATAATGTTATAATTATATATAGAAAGTGAGGGAATCACTTATTTATTTTTAATCACTTATACCATTATAATGTTAATTAAAGGAGTGGATCAAATGACTGCTACACAGAAAGAAGAATTAAATAAATATATCAATCATATTAAGTTTTTAAATGAAGAAGGAGAAGTCTTAAATGAAACAGAATATAAAATTTTACAGTATTCTAAAAAGATTCATTCATTAAAAAAATCATTAAAATATTTAGATGATATAAATATAAGATTTATGATTTTTGAATTGAAACATAAATTAGCAATAATTATAATTGAATATTATAATCTTGAAAATAAAAATCTAGTAGAAAGACTGGAAGAAAAAAGGTTAAAAAATATTCAAAATAAAAAATCTGCATAAAAATTAAGGGGGATTTTAATTATGAAAAAACAAATTGAGTATTTAGGTAGAAAGTGGGAACTCAAAAGAACTGAAAAAATGTATAATGGTTATGAAGGCTGGACTGGTGCAATTTTTCAATTAGCTGATACAGAAGAAAAAGGAGAAAAACTAAAAAATATTAATTGCATAAATGGAAAATTCAATAGATTAACAGATAAAATCCATATTGCAATAGAAAGAATTTCAAGTAATCCAAAAGGAACAACTTATTTTAATCAGTTATTTGTTGCTTTTAAAGATTTTGATAACTGGCAGGGTGAACTTCCAGAATGGAACGATAATTAAAAGAATAAAATCAAGAAAAAAAGCAGCTGGTGAATGGTAGGCAATTTATCAGATTATCGCTGTCATTTCAAACCTGATAGCGATTTTTTATTTAAAAAAAAGATTAAAAAAAGGTAAATCACCCTTGACTTTATACCATTATAATGTTATAATTATATATAGAAAGTGAGGGAATATAATATAGTTATATAATGATTTAACCACAAAAAGACAGTGTTTTAAAAATTAAACAGACAGATTATTGGCAGGTATATTAATTTTAAAGTTAAAAAATAATATACTGACAAATTATAGTAAAACAAAAGAAAATAAGACAGG
>Ga0247721_100114_pt1 | contig 36988 bp, 31 predicted proteins | sample MSEWel2017_08_16_FD_189089 | JGI IMG/M metagenome (GOLD analysis project Ga0247721, IMG submission 189089) | Subsurface sediment microbial communities from gas well in West Virginia, United States - MSEEL Well Study Marcellus 3H_2017_08_16 | ecosystem: Environmental > Terrestrial > Deep...
TAATGAAAACACAGGTGCAGAAAAGGTGCTTAATTTGCAAATATTATAGTTTAGCAAATAGATTGCATAAAAAAATGCGCACAGTGGAGGAATATCTACTTGACAAAAAACTTGTTATGGGTGTCCCCTTTCCTCCCCCCTGGTTTATAGGAAGATTAAGAGGGGGTACTTTTTTTATCAAACATTAAATAATTCAAATACTATTCAGCCGCCGGATGGAATATAAATCGTGCGGCAGATGGATGGGGATTTTGTGTGCTTTCCGTTCCTTCTTGGTTATTTTATCCTCAAATGTTTTATATGCAGATTCTATGAAACCTTTTGAGCCAATAACAAGTGTATCGGAAAAATACCTTATTCTGTGATGCCACAAATTTATTTCAGGGCGCGAATCTTCTGAAATTCTTCCCTTTTCTGTACCTTGATAACTTTTACTTTCAAGTTTGCCCACACCATATACAAATGACACATAGTCTTCCACTTTATCAATTTCAGTGCCCTCAAAACTCAGAAAATCATCTTTCGTTTTCGCCAGTCGGTCTGAAAAACTGCACCATCTGTATTCTTCCGGCTTACTGCAGATCTTTGCACGTACAGGGTTTAAATCAATGTAGGCAAGCATATTCAGCAGGCTTTCTCCGCTTTCCACCAGCACACTCTTAAATCGATCTCCCCAGAAATAGCCTTTACGGTTGTTTCTTTTGTTGTACCATCTGGAAAAAGTCATTTTTATCGATTTTATATATTCGGAAATATCAGTAAGCTTCTCTTTATATTTTAGTATTTCAGATTCTGTGAATTCACCTGAAATGTTTTTATTGTGGCTGGATAAACGCTCTTTAAGTTCTTCATTATCAATGTCTACCACTGATGATGTTTTTACGAGAAGGTGAAAGTGGTTGTCCATAATGCAATAGCCGATAATATTTACGAAATACAGTGAACTAAATTGCTTTATAACAGAAAGGAGCTTTTCCTTCTCAACATCTCCCAACAAAAACTCTCCGCCCACTGTCCGGGAGATCACATGATAGTATCCAACATCGCCGTTAATTTTAAACCGTTTTGTCCTTGCCATTTCAACCCCCTAAGAGTTTAAAACACTCAAACATTTTTCTTCTTTACTCTTGTTTCCTCTTCACTGTCTTTTCAATCGCCTCAACTCAATCAAACTTTATCAACAAACATTCACTTTCACGTTCACACTCACGTTTTCTAAAGCCATAACTTAAATCTTAGCACTTAGAACTAACAAGTCAATCATTATTTACCTGTCCCCTTTTTATTTTGGTGATACCTAAATCCTGATGGGTGTCTGGTGCAGCAAACATTATGCTGACACAATCTAATGAAAACACAGGTGCAGAAAAGGTGCTTAATTTGCAAATATTATAGTTTAGCAAATAGATTGCATAAAAAATGCGCACAGTGGAGGAATATCTACTTGACAAAAAACTTGTTATGGGTGTCCCTTTTTTACCTTTTTAGATGGATGGGGATTTTGTGTGCTTTCCGTTCCTTGTTTGTAGCACATCACATAAAAAAAGCCCTGCCACTCTATTTAAGTGGCAGGGCTCGGTTCAAACTTCAGAATAAAGCGAGGCAGAACCCCGCTTTATTTAACCTTAAATTGCTTAGTAATTATTAAGCAGAGTTTCTATAACATCAGTAAAAGGCATTACCTCTGTAGATACTCTATACCCATACTCCGAAGTATGAGCGTTTACTTTGTATGTACTCCATCCATGAGTAATTGGATATGCTCTGTGGCAGGAACCGCAAGCATTAGCAGCCGGACCAGTTGTAACTTCAACAGGTTGACCATCACCAGCAGCAGACAATACAGCGCCTAAATCACTTGGTGCTGTTGGAACAGCATATGGAACTGTATATGGAACTGTATCTGTATCTGGTTCCTTGTGACATTTTTCACAATTTGCCACATCATTAGGATACTCAGTCACAGTCATTCCATCATATGACTGGCCTTCATGTACTGCGTGGATAAACGAGTCGAGCGATCTAGACTGCTGTTCAATACCATGTGCACCAGCTGATGGAATATGACAAACCATACATGCATCCGGATTTCCTACTGTAATATGACCATGAGAATCAGTGTGAACTACTATACTGTTATGGCAACTGTTACATTTATCTTCTGCCACAGCAGTTACCGGGTTAGTTTGAGTGTTGTTTTCAAGATTTAAATCTTGAGTCACACTTCTCACATATACAAGTTCGCCTTCAACTTCCGGCACACCAACTATACCAACCTTGGCCTTATTAACAGGGAAGTTCATTGCGTCCAAATTATCGAGAGTCATTACAGAAGTAACGAACCCAGTTCCGGAATCATAAGTGGAATTAGCAAGCATTTGTGCTTTAGTATCTAGATAAACATCTTCTGCTTCGTGTGCTACATCATTTGAATTTCCACCGAAGTAACCAAGAATAATATTAGTACCTTCGGAAGCGTTATCTCTTTCACCTGGATCAGCTAAGAAAGTTGCACCCGTTGCATCAAGAGGATTTACAAGACTTCCTGTATCATTATTGGTAACACTCCATTCTACGCTTAATTCATTAGTAGTGTTGTCATACGACAATGACTCAATAGTATATGTGAACCAAGGTGTACCATCAGCCATAAACTTTGTGTCATTATATCCACTGTGGAAAGCTTGCAAATTCATGCCGCTACCAGTGTGGCAGTTCGTACAATCAGTATTTTCATCATAAGAGGAATGATCAGGTGCATAACCAGCAAAATCAAAATTACTAAACGATTTATGGCATGACAAGCATGTATAGTAGGTAAAATTGCTATTATCTAATACTTGACCTAAATCATCATTTTTAGTGTCAGCCTGATCTTCATGGCATGTAGCACAATTGGACAGTGATTGTGGATACTCTTTAAAACCTTTGTGATCCCAATGTACTGTATTCTTTAGTGATGCGCCGTCATTAGCAGTACTTGAAGGAAAATCAACATGATAGCTTCCTCTGCCGTCATTGTGGCACGTCACGCAAGTGAAGAATGCTGATGAATCAGTGGTATAAGTACCTGTAGCATTATCATTATTAATGGAAGCATTGTCAAGCTTTGCCTGAACAGGCCAATGATGAGTACCGCTACCATGTGCTATTATATTGTTTGAGTGACAGTTTTCACATCCACTAACTGTAGCAGTATCAACTTCCGGTATGCTATTGTAAATTTTTACAGCATTAAAAAAAGTTTCCGCTACATAATCACCTTTTGGCCCAATAGCACCATTAACAAGAAATATCATATTGTTTTGAGATCGATTATCTACAGGACCATATACTGCTTTATCGTCTAGGTTTGTTTCATTATCAATAAAAATTTGCCATTGTCCACCACTTACATATTCAAGTGAGTCATAGTCCAACCCTTCATGCCCGGCTGTAAACGAGCCATTATCATAAACAGCGTACTCTAGATCCAAATTAAGTTTGTTTTTAGTGTCTCCTACTATTTTATCTAAATCTGCATCAGTAAAATTATCACCATTTTGTGTAATGTTTAAAGTAACAGTCACATTATCATTAATTCCATTATTAAAAGTTAAATTACTATCAATACTTGTTATTGACACAACAAAATCAGTAGTGATTTCATCATCATATCCATTCTGGTGTTGGACAGCACTTTTGGCTATACTGCTCTCACCTTCATGACAGGTATAGCATGATTCTGCTTCAGACAAAACCGCTCCTGATTCTCCAGCGGGACCCTGCGGTCCAGTTGCTCCAGGTTTACCATCATCACCATCATCACCGGTGCCGCATCCAATTGCAATGAATGATGCAAACATTGCAATCAATAAATACTTAAACAAATTTTTCCACATACGTTCCTCCTTTTATTTTTGTTACGAAGTTACAATTTTTGATAAATAAATGTGAAGCTAAAACCCTGCTACTCTCATACACAAACCTCCTTGTTTTATTTTTTATGCTCATCCAGCGAGCAATAAAAACTCTATAGAATAAAGAAATGAAATTGACAAGTTTGATCGGTGGGAATTTATTATTTTTTCTGATGAATATAATACTTAATATTTTGCATAAATTATTTATCTGATCAAGGATAGAGATCCCTCGGCTCCGCTCGGGATGACAAACAAAACCAACCAAATTGAAAAAGAGCCCCCTGCCCGTTGTCAGACATGGTCGAATACACGCGCCCTGTTGAATAATGGCATAGCCATTTGGCCTTCGGCATTCAACAGGATGAGGGATGACAAACGAAGTAGCTACTTTTAGCAAAAAGGGATTTTTGCAGTGAACTTTAAAACTCATAGAATTATCATTAAATAAAAAAGGATACCGAATCAATTTTCCCTCACACATTTTTACAGGTACCAATGGATACAAAATAAAGTAAGCAAGCAAAACATTCTCCTTTTTACCAATTGCTCTTCAACCTCGATCGGTAAAAAATCTATAAAAACACTATAGTTTGCTCTAAATAAAAACAATTAAATATATAACCCAGTTTTCAAAATACTATCACAACGATAACATCCCGTCAACAATAATGAAGAAAAAATTGTGAACTTTTTTTACATTCTGCCAGCTACATATGATAATATTCGAATATTTGTATATATTGTATAATAAAAAAGACCAAAAAGGTATAATTAAACTTTTGTGTATTTATAACACTATTTTAATTGTATGTTGATGGTTCTTGTTAAGCAATCCTATTGTACCCCATCCTGCCCTTCCCCTAATGTAGGGGAAAGAATCGGTCTCTCCCCTTATTATAGGGGGAGATAAAGAGGGGGTACATTATTAAAACATATTCTGACGCGAACCGTTATCGTATCCGGCGCCGTGATAGTGGCACTCTGTACAGTTACTTGAATATGGGCTGTCGTGTACAACTTCCTTCAGACCGTTACCGGTAATACTTCCATTGTCATTAGTATGACATAGAGCACAAAGCTCACTGAAATCATTATTAACATTATCCTGTATAATTACATCTGCAGATTTAGCAGTATTGTCAGCTAATGAAGCACCGGAACCATCTTCCGCTATCAAAAATTTATTATCAGATGTGTGAACTTCGTGACAGCTTAAACAGGAAATCTGCATATTGTAATCATAATCTCCCCTGAAGGTTCCAGAACTCATGGCAACACCATCACCGGCTCCATGGATATCTGCAGTAAGTTTCTTTTCAGATTCTGATGAACCCATACCAAGATATGTATTTAAAATGTTATCCGCATCATTATTAAACTGAAGGTTGGGCGGTATCACACCGAAAGCACCGTTAAAATCATGGCAAGTTAGACAGAAATCACTGGTATCGGAATATGAGCTGGTTGACTGTCTAAAATCGATATTTAGGTTAATTGTGCCGTTCATATCCGAAAGACCGTGGCATTTGACACAATCATCGCCGGACATTTCACCATTGCCGTTTAAATCATGCTGATGAAATCCACCAAACATATTCGAACCGGAAACAATACTGCTGTTTTTATGACACAAATTACACTGATAATCATCGCCTGATAAATTTTCTATACCGTTATCCCCATGGCAGTACAGGCAAACACCGGTATCCGTATCGGAAATTTTTGTAAAACTTTCGGCCAATTCAGGATTGTACGAATGGATATCCTTAATGTCATCAATGTTATGACACTGGTAACAGCTGTCACTTTTCCAGGCCTGACCGCCGTAATGATCGGTGGGTTCAGTAAGCTGAGGAGGATTAAAACTACCGGCAAGTTCGGGTGAATCTCCATCACCGGAACCGCCGCAGGAAATCAGTAAAAATGAAAGTATTAAAATAAAAACAGTAAGTAAAATGTATCGTCTCATAAATAACCTCGTCCATGTAGTGTTAAGTGTTAAGTGTTAAGTGCAATTTAATGTAAAAATGTATATCATCCTTAGCAACATATCTTATTGTCAAATAGCGGTTGAGATTGCTTCGCTACGCTCGCAATGACACGAATAGTAAGTTGTCACCCCAGCCCTGTTAAATCCATCTTTGATGGGCTGCCTCTGGCAGCATTTAACAGGGGCGAGCATAGTCGAGAGATCTGTGTCAAACAACTTAAAACTTAATGCTTAGCACTTAGCACTTATTACTAATCCTTATGACAATCCACACAAAAATACTCCCTGTGGCAGGTACTGCAGGAACCTGGATCTATCGATGCTTCAATCGAATGATAGATTTTAAAGTTCCGTGGGTGCCTGTTGTATTCCACAGCATACTGTTCCGTGTGGCAGTTTTCACAATACCACTGGCTGTGACAACTTGCACAGTCTTTCTGATTTAATTTCGCCGGAACAGCATGCAACCTTTCCCACTCTTTTACATGGGATTTGGGTCTCATAAGTTTCATATTCTGATGGCAGGTTGCACAGTCACCGGGGGCCTTTGCTATTCTTGTTTCAGGTTCTTTATGGCAGCTGTGGCACTTGCCCTTGATCTCCAGTTCAGGTTCTATTTCGGCAGTACTCTGATTATCAAGATTTAAAGTTTCAATTTCAGGAAGCTTATGGCAGTAGAAACAGTCTTTGTTTTGCTTAAATAGAATTTCGACGTGTGTTTCATGGTCGTACTTCCCGTAAGGGGATTTATAAAAAAACTTTGCACAGCCTGCAAAAAATAATGCAATCATAAAGAATAGTAAAACTTTTTTAGTCATAATGTATAGCTCCTGAAAATTGTAGTTCGTGAGTTTTTAATAAGTACCCCATCCTGACCTTCCCCTAAAGTAGGGGAAGGGACTAAATTAGGGGGGATAACTCAAAACGTATACTCAAACTTCGCACCGGCTCTGTTCTCCGGCAGGTACCGTGTTTTTTCATTATTTTCATAATACACGGTAAACGTGTATTTGCTTGCAAATATATATTCAAACTCAGTATACAACGAATAAAGTGTACTGTCCTCTTTCCAATTGTCCATTTTTACATATTCGCCTTCTGTACTCCATTTCAAATTATTAGTGATATTCCAGTCCACATATCCGCCGGTACCTTCAGCATTGGAAAGCTCACTGTCATAGTAATATCCATGAAAACCTGTAATAATCCCTATCTCTTTAAAATAACTAAAATCAGCTCCGCCTTTCGCAATATTACCCCTTACCCACTCACCGCTGGGGTATTCCACCAAAGTATGTACCAGCCCCTGATACAATCTAACATTATCTGTAGCTTTGAAATCAATAGTATAGGAATATCTGTCCTCTCTGCCGGTGGAAAAATTCGAAATAACAAGCTCGCGGTCATTTCTATAACCGTCTTTCACATTGAAACGTGTGAAACGTAAAATCAGCCCCAGCTTTTTATAATCAAATCCTGCCCTAACATCTGCTTTGTAAATTTCACTTTCATTAAGCTCATAATCAAGTTTGCCGTTCAGGCTCATATTCAACCCATTCAGATAAAAATCTCTGAAATTTCTTCCCAGACCGGCTCCGAGCAATTCCTGAATCGTACTTGAGTCGTCTTCTTCCAGAGAATATGACAGATAACCGTTAGTGTCTTTTACACCGTTCAGAAATATCTTGCCACCGTAAATACGCTCACCGGTATCACGAAACTCTTCATTAATATACTTATCGTCCTTGTCCAGATACTTCGGTATACCGCCGAACAACGTCACTCCGAAATGATTATCCGTTCTGTATGTTGCTTCTATGCCGTCTATTGTCATAAAAGAATTATTGATAAAGCTGAAACGACCTGCTTTTATACGCAGTTTGTTTTCAAAGGAACTAAAATCCAAATATGCTGAATATATATCTGTAAATTTTTCATTATCACTGTTTTCGTTGTCTTCATAAGTATATTTACCATAAAAGTTAAAGTTAAGGTATTGGTCCACAATTTCCGTATTATCCAGGATAAGACGGTTTTCAAAGGTGTTTTCATCCTCATTGTACTCTTCATCCTCATTGGAATGCTCGTACTGTACGGACAGACTTCCGTTAAAATCAAAAGCGAACGTTTGGACCGCAAAAAATAAAATAAAAATAAAAATAAAACTATATCTCACATGATACTCCTGAAGTTTATTTATAACTATTAAAACATTATAGATCTCTCGACTCCACTTCGTTCCGCTCGAGATGACACATTGAGAAATTGTCATTCCGAGCGTAGTCGAGGAATCTCTAACACACAATATCCTCATATAAATCCCGCCACTCAGGATTTTTGTTTTCTACAAGCGAACTCTTTTTCTGACGTCTCCATTTCTTAATCTGCTTTTCTCTTTCAATTGCTGCCTTTACATCAAAAGAATGTTCATAATATACAAGCTTTGACAAATTATAATTCTTCGTAAAACCTTCTATCAAACTTTTTCTATGTTCATAAATCCTTCTTTCCAAGTTATTAGTCATACCCACATACATCACTTTATTATTATAATTTGTTAATATATAAATATAATAGTTATGCTGCTTCATTTAAAAAACCTTAATTAAAATTTTCCAAACAACAATAGAGATCTCTCCACTCCACTCCGTTCCGGTCGAGATGACACATTGAGAAATTGTCATTCCGAGTGTAGTCGAGGAATCTCTTGTCAAACAACAAATACTTACCCCATCCTGACCTTCCCCTAAAGTAGGGGAAGGGACCGTTTTTTACCCGTTCGTGTTAGTCCAAAAGTCCCATGCACTTTGAACGTTGAACATTGAACCAACTAAAGTTTAATATCCTGACAGATTATCCAGGCTTGCCTGCATTAAAACTTTAGCATATTTATAATTATGCGCTCCTGAGCTTCTGTCGTTTTTTACAAAAAAGTAATTATATGCCGCTTTGTTCAGTGCATCTGTCAAACCGGCTGGCAAACCCTGGGATGAATAATCTGATTTTACAGCTGTACCCGTCGGCAATTCGGCTTTTGTATTAATTGCGTTTTTCAAATCAACAAGCATTCCCGAAATCTCTGTAAGTCTGCCTTTGTAATCATACTCTGTAGCAGGGATATTATAGCCGGTAGTTGTGTGACAGGAGTTATTACATCTCTCAATTCTTGCATCAACACTGTACTGCATTGAAAATTCATGATTGGTAACATTATCAAAGGAAGATTTGGCAAGGGTCATCATATGACAGCCGACACATTTATCAGTTGTGTAAAAGTGTACTGAAGTATTATCTATGCCACCGTATTCATAACCGCCTACACCCTCCAGCATCTCAGCCTGGGTATTATGAGGCTTGGCGCCGACTTCCGGGAGTGAAAGACCTGAGCTGTGGCAGTCGTAGCACATCGCAGCAATACCTGAGTCTATATTTTTATCACCGGAATCCAGATTTATCGTAGACTGTCCGGACTTTCTTAACTGATAATCATTACCCGACCCACCATGTGGGTCATGGCAGACAGGACAGCCTATACCGCTGATCTTTTTGAAATCGGCGGCACTTGTATCAGCATTTTCCAGCTTACTCAGATATCCCTGACCTGTGTGACAGGAAAAACACTTTTTATTCTCAAGAAAAGAGGTATTTGTAACTTTGTGGGATTGATCATGAATATCTTTATATTTAAAAACATGACCGGAAGCTTCGGAAACGCTTCCGTGACACTTAAGGCACACTCCTGAATCAAGGGAAAAAGACTGAGGATGGGCTGCAAAAGTGCCGCTGTTCACGCCATTATCATAAACATACGAAGGGCCGTGACATGCTTCGCAAGTAACACCCCGCGAATGTGCATTACCCTGATCGGTTTCAGGGATATCCCAGTTTGAGATTAAATCATCATAGCCATAGGCTTTCGGAAAATCATCCTCTCCGTTATGATTTCTGTCCGGATAAAAATACCCGGTCGTATGGCAGTCAAAACACAATGTATCGGTTTCAGTATTTACGGACTGAAAAGCAGTACCATGAGCACTGGAACTCCAAGGCCCCACGATATCACGAAGCATATCACGGTTATACTTATCATTCCAAATAATCAATGAACCATTATGACATTGAGAATCGCATTCAAAATTAGCTGTTTCAGAATTGAATGAGTATCCGGTTGCATTTATTGTGATTCTTTCAGACTTTGAAGAGCCGTCGGTAAGAGTGACATTTGCTGAAATCTCATACTTCCCAAATTCTTCGGGAATCAGCTGCCTCTCATATCCAATACCTGTACTCTGTAAAAAAGCTGAAGAGTCTGAAGGTTTTGAAACGATACTCCAATCGACAGATACCAATGATGAACTCAATGCACTTTCGTCAATTGAAAGGAGTACCCTTTCATAAGGCTGTACATTTGGAATGCCGCCGACTGTATCGTAAATTTCAGAGGAAGCATTATCAAGGAAATAATCAGCATCACTGACAGCACTGTTGTAGGAATAGGATTTAAGCTTAATAAAACGTTTTGCCTCAGGTAATACCACTTCTTTCTTATAACCTGTATAAACTGTAGAGGGGAAATATGTATAACCTGTGATAATATTATCATTGCCCGACTGCTGCGTGTATGACGTATTCAGAGAATCGCCTTTAAGGGTCAGTAAAGCTATTCTATTTTCACTGATACCGGCTCTCTGAAAAAGGGTTTCGTTGTAAGGTATGCTAATTGAAGCTGTCAGGTTTTTCCCGGACAAATCGGGCAGTGTAATATCATACGCATCAGATAATGCCTGATATCCGCCTTTGGATCCGGGGGCATCTTTTTTCTCTATTCTGACTTTGGCGCCCGGCTGGTTTGAATTGTTTATTTCAATTGAAAAGCCGGCAAATTCGCCGGAGCCCTCGTAAGAAAGGTCACCGTTTTCGGATATGGTGAGTTCCTTTACACTTGTGCTTCCTGAAGTCGATGAATCGGTACTGTCGGATCTTGAACATCCGAAAGCTAAAATAAAGACTGAAAATAGTACTAAAATTTTGAGTTTCATAAAATCTCCCGATTTTATAGTTTTAAACAACAGTAGCGATTTCTTACCGTCTATACATATCCGGCTGCATGAGGTAAGGAATTTCTTTGTCAAACAACAGTATAGATCTCTCCGCTTCACTCCGTTCCGGTCGAGATGACACATTGGGTAGTTGTCATCTCGACTGAAATAGAGAGATCTTATTGTCAAACAACGATTACTGACCCCATCCTGACCTTCCCCTAAGGTAGGGGAAGGGACTGTTTTAGCCCCTGGGGGATAAAATTAAGAGGGAGTAAATTGTACCCTTATTTACTCTGATAATTTTTCAAGCAGCTTTTTTGTATCCTTTTTATCGTGACATTTCATACAAAGTTCGCTCTCTTCGCCGCCTTTTATAACCAGAAACATTTTATTATCCGCATAATGCGGATTGTGACAGGAAGCACAATTCAGCTTTTTACCCGTTTTTTCAATCACTTTACCCTCAACCGGGTGTTCTTTAATATAACTGTTCTGATGGTATTTATATCCCATTGTTTCGCTGACATGGCACTGCTCACACAATTCATTCACAAAATTTCTCAAGTGTGTTTTATTCGTGGATTTATGCGGTGAATGACAGATCGTACAATAACCTGCCGCTACCGGCCCGTGAACATATTCTTTCTCATCTAACTGTTTACTGAGATCCTCATGACAGCTCAGACATGTATCTGAAAACGGCTGTACAGGCTTAAATTCATTTTCCCTCTGGTGACATTTAAAGCATTTGGCTCTTTGAACAGGCTTGTGAACCCATTTACCAAGGAGTTTGTCCTTATGACAATTAACGCAATCCTTGATATTCTGAAATTTATGGCATTTTTTACAAACTTCTTTTTTTGATTCATTTGAATGAAAAGAAGATAATTTTTCCGTCCAGTCCTCAATCACGACCGGGGATTCAACTTTATCAACAACAATCTTTTCCTTAAAATCGCCCTGGTTGATTGTAATTTCATTTTTTCCGGGCTGAAGTTTTAAGATACTCATCAGCATATAATTTTTCTTTCCATCACGGCTAAAACTTGGCAGTAAACTTTTGATATATTTCTCGCCCTCTATTTTAATGACAACATTTTTATCGGTGTCACTTATCCCGACAATATGAATATCACTGACAGCCACCGTCTGATTATCTTCCGGAAAAAGTATATTAATCTTTGCAGAAGAATTTACGGAAAAAAACAGAGCAACTGCAAAAGTAAAAACTATAAAAAAACGATTAATTATCTTCATTGTCAGCTGCACCTTTTCTGTCTTGTATTTCATTCAGGTAAGAATCCACCCTCTCTTTCATTTCACCATCCGTATCGATATCTTCAAATATCTTTTCGGCCCTGTCAAAATCTTCCAGCAGATAATAGGATACGCCCCTGTAAAACTCGCACTTATCGCCCTCGCAGTAATCCAGGACCTTTAGAGCTTTTTTCGGCGCTTCCAGTCTCAAATATACCTGAGCCACAAGGAGAACCTCATTTTCCGATGTACTGTTATCAACAGTAATGTCATTCATTTCCCTGAGAGCTGCTTTTTTCTTCCCTTTTTTAGCAAGTAAAACTACAAAATTAAGTCTGGGGACGATTTTCTCTATATCGTCCGCTTTATCTATAGCCTCAAGTTTCGATTTTAATGTTTTCTCATCATAGTTCCCATTTAAAAAACCGAGATAAGATTTCAATTTCGGCTCAAAATCCGAGGAGTAAAACATTTTTTTGTACAGGGAATTGTCTCTGTTTAGAAAAAGAACATACGGTTTTATTGTGTTACTGGCCAGATTGTCCTGATACACATAGCAGGAGTCACTGAGATCTTTAGCGGAAGCTTTGAGCAAATGCCAAGCCGTGCCGGATTTGTCCACACACAGACAGGATACATTATCATAATCGTTGCATATACCCGCAAATTCTTTAATTATTGCGATATCCCGTCTTAAATTATAGGAAACAAACAGTAAAGCTTTTGGCTGCATCCCAGGAGCAAGCACGTCTTCCTCGTAATCGTAAACGGGCTTCAGACTTGTAACATCATAAGCTGTAGCTGACCCGGCAAAACCAGCAGTTAAAATAAAGCAAAACAAAACCGGTTTCAGTATCAAAAAGAACATTCTTTTACGAATAAGTAAACTATTCATTTTGTTTCAGCTCCTCTAATCGGTCGCGGATTTCGTACAATCTCTTCAGAAGTTCCTTCTCGGTGAGTTTTTTCTCCCTGCTGACTCTGTACTTCTTGTTATGATATTTGTCAAAAAGAGTTTTACCTTCCTCACCATGGCAGACCGTACAGAATTTGTCGGAAACCTTTCGTTTGAGGAAACTGTTCTTTTTATCGCCGTCTTTATTTTCACTGAAATGCAGATCTTCAGCCCCTTCTTTCCAAATATGTGGATTATGGCATGTCTGGCATTTTATAGAACCTGTAGCGGAAACTTTGCCTTCATTATTGTAGAGGTATTCTTTGTAATGCTCACGATATGGGAAAATTTTGAATATTTTATCGTGGTCGTACACTTCCGGGATTTTTTTATAACCGGCACCTTTATCCGAATGGCAGTCGAAACAGATTTCAAAGGCAAAAGGTTTATCGGATTTTTGCTTAAACGCCCACATAAAATTTACATCTTCAGAAAAATTATGAGGCTTGTGGCAAACATAGCAAACATTTTCTTTAGATTTCTTCTTCAGTTCCTTATTTACATAATCGATATTTGTCATGTTGTGTTCTGTACCTGTTACTGCAGATTGACTGTCATGGCAGACAAAGCAGATATTCTCACGAGAAGAATCGGCAATCATCCCTTTGGTTGTCTTGTGAGGCTCATGACAGGTGGCACAGATGATTTTATCATCTTGCAGGAATAAATCAGTCTTGTTATCCGGTTTGACATCCAGGGGATGGCTTGTTTTTATTGCCGTTTTATCCGCCAGCTCGTCTTTTTCGTGGCAGCTTTGACAAAACTTTTGCAAATCTTTTCCGAACTTTTTGTCAATCAGATAGTAGCCGCTGTTGTGAACCTGGTGGCAGATACCGCATACATCTCCGCTCGCTTTAAGTTTTGCAACGTTTTCATTTGTATTCTCGAATTTATTAATATTATGTTTCGATTTCGCAAAATCTTTCTTTCCGTCGTGACAGACGATGCATATATTCTCTTTTTTGTCAGCTGTCCGGTTATCCAGATCCCTGATAAAACTGTTGGAAAAATCACCTTCCTCACCTTTGACCGGCCCGTTCTTGTGTGCGGAATGGCAGTTTGAGCAGAACAGCATATATTCGCCGTCTTTCTCAGTAAGATATTTGGTGTAATCTTCATATTTTTCAATTTTACCCGTTATATGCCCTTCATCTTCATGGGTAACTTTCTTCTCAGCCGAGCCGTCTTCTCTGTGACACACGTTGCAGTAGTCATTCTGATTTTCATACTTATACTTAAGATTCATCATATATTTTTCAGTCTGGGCATTATGCACCGTATGACATTGATAACATACGCTGTCTTTCTTTTTCTCAGCCTCTTTTTTCAAGTCGTGATCGGAATCACTGACAACTTTTTGGTCTTCATGGCATTCAATACAGAAATCATCGTAGCCGGCAAAGTCACCTCTGATAAAATCCTTTTTCATACCGCCTTTTTTGGAATCTTTATGCGGATTATGACAGGATACACACGTAAATTTATTGTCAGTCAGCTTAAAAGGCTTATCAATATTCATTTCAGGAGTAATGTTATATGGGTGCGAATGCTCCCCGATTAGTGATTCAGAAGCACTGCCGCCCTTTTTGTGACAGGTGAGGCATCCGTCGTTTTTCGCTTCTGTGAGAAGCTTTTTGTTATCACTGTTATGTATTTTATGGCAGGAAAGACATGTTTTATCCAGCTCATCTTTACCGTGCTTGGTATTATTAATCATCTTCTTTTCATCGTGGCACGTTAAGCAAAGGGTACCGTCAACCGTTTCTTTTCTGAGAAAATTTTTACTTTCAGCGTGAACATCGTGGCATGTGGCGCATGTAATGATTCTTTTCTTTTCTCCTTCTTTCATAACTTCAGTAAAGTAACCCAATATCTTGCCGAATAACGGCAGTGACTTATCCTCATCCATACCTTCTTTTACTTCTTTTCCGACAGGATGATTGTGCAGTTTAAAATCTATAGTCTTCTTGGGAGCATACCCGCCTTTCTTGTGACAGCTGAGACACCCTTCTGTTATCAAATCTTTGTCCGTATCGGGGAGTTTCAGTGCCCAGCCGTGTGGAGCGTGACAGCTGCCGCAGACGCCTTCCTCTTTTGCTGTTTTATTATCTTTTGTTCTGAAATTTTCAACTTTGTGCATATCATGAGATGTGTTTTTGACAGTTTTGTTCTCCTGATGGCAGTCCAGACACAATGCATCTTTCGTATTTTTCATCGCCAGAAGACTGCCGCCTTTGGAATTGTGAGGAGTATGGCATGTAAGACAGATCACCTCATTCGTTTTTGCATAAATACCGCCGTCATCTTTTATTTTCTGAACTTCCTGCTTATCCTTGTGCATGACATTGATCGGGTGATTCAGCATACCTTTGACATATGTGTTATCCGGATTCACTTTGTTTTCATGGCAGATTGTGCACAGCTGAGAATCTGTGAGATAATATATGAGAAGCTTTTTTTCTTTTGGTGAATGAGGAGTATGGCAGCTCTGGCAGATGACCTGATTTTTTGACCCTAATTTGCCGTCCAGACGCTTAAGTTTCTTTTTTATTTTTTTTTCTTTAACTTCTTTAAACGGGTGATCATCTTCGGCTTCGTGATCTGTGTGACATTTCCTGCAAAGTTCGGAATTCGGGTTTTTCACGCGGAGAAAAACACTGCTTGCAACAGTCTCCTCTCTGGGATTTTTTGTGGCATGAGCAGTGTGGCAGGTTCTGCATGCTATCTTACCGTTGTCAAGCGGGAGGTCTTTCGGAATTTTCATATGCTCAGGGATCTCATCGGTTAGCTTGTGGGCATCGCCTGACCAAATCTTAATTCTGCTGTCGTCAACCGTACCGTTATGACAGCTGAAGCACATTTTTTCATCCGCCACAACTTTCTCTTTCTGAAAAGGTACTAATTTGGTGCCCGTTGATTCATGTAAAAAGCTGGGCATCCACTCATAATGGCAAATGGAACATTCCTTTGCGGCATCCGGGTTTGCTTCTATTTCCGCTGAGTGTCCGGTTGCAAAAGAAAAAAATATAAATATGAAAACAACAAATATACCGAAAAGTTTTGAATACTTATGGATTTTCAATTTAACACCTTAACTTTATAAATATAAACTTTCTTTTCCCAGGCATCCACAACGCCCAACGTGTCCCTAAAAATCCTTATATGTGTTGGTGAACCGAATTTAATCTTTTCCCCTTTACTGTTAAGAAGTACACCTTCAAAATCACCGTCTTTGCTCATCACCTGAATCAAGCCTGTATAACCGTCTGCTACAAAAAGGTGCTGATTATTGTACAAAGCGATACCTGTGGGACGGTAAAACTCCCCTGCTTTCACTCCCCAGCCGCCTATAAAGCCGTTGAAATCAGCAGGCGGGTTAATTTTCTGCACTCTTGTTCCAAGCACTTCGGAAACAAATAATGTACCTTCTGAACCGGCAATTATTGAGTAAGGATACCAGAACTCAATACGGTTTTCGCCAAACTTTCCTATTGTTTTAACAGATCCGTCATTTGTAGAGTACACAACGATTCTGTGATTATCATTATCGGTTATATAAATTTTATTATCCAAAACAGTAATATCGGTTGGATCAAATTCTCCTTTGAATTTTTCCGGGAGGGTAATTCTGTCAACTATATCAAAATTACCGTTAAAAATATCAACGGAATTACGTCTGTTGTTGCAGAAGTAGTAAAATCCGCCGTTTCTGACGAAGCAGTTACCGCCTTTTAACAGTTCACTGCCGTGTCTGTTTAAGAGCATTTCATTACTGTATGTGAGGTAATTTCCACTGTAAGCATTATATATACCGACTATTTTTTCGCCGCTGAAATCAAGCACCACATCCGCCGGAGCTTGCTTTTCGCCAAACTCATAAGTGTTGACAAGCTCCGTTTCAATTTGAACTGCAAAGGCATTAAGTGCAAACAATGTCATTAAAACAATCTGCAGAAATAGTTTCACGCTATTCCTCTTCTTCTGTAGGTTTCAGAAAGCCAGGGATGTAAAATTCTTTATATTTTTCGATCATTCCGACCACCTCATTACCTAGTATCCTGGAAATCCTGTTTTCAGGATATCCGACTTTTTGCAGTGGTATATATGCTTCATTGATGTTTGTTGTATGGCAGGAATCACATCTTACGGGCTTTTCAGACATCGGTCTGTGAACCACTTTCAGTCCTGCGCTCTTGGCCGAAGACGACATGCTGGTTACATTTCTGTTAAATGTACTGATATATTTTTTCATTTGAGATGTAGCATATGGGATATATTCATCTCCTTCTTTTCTTAGGACAAGAAGCTTATTCACAGTATTGCCGAGATATGAGTCTATATCAATTCTGCTATGGCGTTCTCCTGTAATTTTATTATACCAAACAAATTTCTTGTCTTCAACATTTTCAACTTTTATGTGGCATGTTTCGCATGCGAGAAAAAAAGCATGCATATTGAGAAATGACCTGATTTCCTTTTTCTTATCGTGGGGTACGTCCCCATGGCATTTGATACAGTAGTTCTGAGTATCTTTTTTCACTTTTATTTCAGAGTTGTGAAAAGTGTAAAGCTCGTGGGATTTGCCTATATCTCTGTATTCCGAATCGGCTTCCTCTTTATCTATACCTTCCAACATCTGCTGATAAAGTCTTTCACTCTCAGTCAGGTTATCCTTATAAGCGGTTTCCTCAGCATGAGATCCTTCCTGGTGCCAGATATGCATTACCAAAATATAAACGAGGTATGTACAGTAAAGTATAATTGCCATACCTATCAGGCAGTAAAATCTTTTCAGCATGCCCGGATTTTCATTACTCATCTGAATCCCCCTCATCTTTTCCTGATAAAAATGAAATCTGCTCCCTGATTGCTTTTATTTTTTCCTCATCTGTCTGCTTTTCCTGTTCTTTCTTCTTATCCAAATCTTCAATCTGGGATGGATCCATCTCAACCAGCTTGTTGATTCTTTTCCACTCGATATAGTACTCGTGCTTCATAAGATCTTCCGGCACATAACCGGTCGCAAAAAGCGGAGACATGGGAAATTTATCGTAATTCAAATGTGCATTATACATATGCCATATAAAAATAACACTGACTGCAAGCAAAGCTTCATCTGAATGGGCAATATAGCTTATATTCACTACCCACCCTGGAAGAAATGATGTAGCCCAGGCCGGATACCACAGCAGAACACCCGTAAGCCCGAGAATGGGAATACCCCAGAAAACAGCCCAGTAATCAAACTTTTCCCGCCAGTGAAATCTTTCGTGCTCAGGCCTTTTATTGGTAATAAACAGCACAAATTTAACAAAATCAAAAAAGTCGGTGATGTCCTTCCATCTGGGAAACATCGGCGAATAATAAATAAAGAGAACAAGCTCTTTAAAGGAAAAACTTTTCGTTTTAACCGCCGGAATCACATAAAGGCGGAACATGTGCTTGAAAAGATAGTACCAGTGATAAAAGAACAGAGCTACCATAGTCACACCGCTGATACGGTGAATTATCCTGGTAACGGTGAGTCCGCCGAAAAACTGAATAATAGGCTCCGCCCAGGGGTAGTAATAAAATTTCAGAGGGAAACCTGTCACGACAAGCAATACAAATGTGATTGCAAGAATATAATGCTGAAGTTTCTGGGAGGGGCTGAGTTTCAAATACTGTCTCTCCCCGTTTTTAATTTTTACCAAAGGTAAATTATTTTTAGCCATATCTATCACTCCCGAAATAAAATAAATTAATTATTTATCCTTCCTGATTTTCAAGTTAGGGAACATTTCCCTGATAAGCTCTAAGAGCAACAACAGCATAAGAGGGACAAAAACCCCCAAAGTAAGCGCTGAAAAACCAAGTGCGGTATAAAATTCAGCGGGATACATATTCCTGTCGATCGACACATGCATTCTAATGCCCCCCATATTCTTTGGCGCAGAAGGATGGCACCTGTCATCACGGCATGTTTTATACCTGTTCCCTTTATAAACGGCACTGTCAGAATTTTCATGGCTTAAAATCATATGCGCGGAAGAATTGTCTTTTACATGACAGTCCACACATGTTGGAGCATTATCAAAATTAAACTTGACCGCTTTGCCGTGAAAAGTATCCAGATAAGTAGCTCCTGCATTTTTAAGCTCGTGTTTTTCCACCATTTCCGGTTTCGAGTGACATTTTATACATGTTTCCACGACCTTTTCCGCCGGAAAAAGATATCTTGCTCTGGAAGCCACATGATTGAAGAAGTAACTGTAAAATGCCTTTTTTTCATGGCATGCATCGCATTTCCGCAGAATCTCATCTGCGCTTCTGCTTCCATGAAGCTTCTGAAAATCTTCTGTAATAGAAAGATAAAGGGGATTACTATGGCAATCTATGCATTCAGGAAAATCTTCTTCGATAGCTTTGTTTACATTGGGGTTTTTTGGATCATGAATACTTTTTTTCAGAATTTTCGAAATGTTTTTATGGGAAAACTTTTCTCCCGTTTCCGGATGCTCAATATGACACTCAGTAGAACAGTCCACTTTTTTGGCATCCTCGTGAGGGATCTTTTTGATATCCGTATGGCAGCCTGTACACTTAACCCTGGTATGCAGCGACTGTGCATACTTATGTGAATTAATGTAAGACAGACGCAGATATCCCTCATCGTTCACCCTGCTCAGCCCCGGATATTTATGACACATTGAGCAGTTTTCATCATCCAGGACAGCTTCTTCAGCAAAGGATAAACTTGAGTAAAACAATAGAAACAATAATAAAAGAATGGGCAGATAACATTTTCTCATTTTACTCTCCAAATCAAAAATAAATAATAAATAAAGTTTTACAAACTGAGCAATTAAATAATCTTATTTGAGATTAAATCAATTTATTTTATCAGTCAATAAAAATTTGACCATAAATTAAACATATAAAGATTGCAATATATTGAAATTGCTGATTTTTTTTGAATGCTATAACGATATCTGAATCTGAGCTTTTCAACATGAAAAATCGTGGTTGCCGCTAAAAACCTCATCGCCATGTAACATAAGATTCCTCGACTCCTTCACCTTTGGTGAATCCGCTCGGAATGACAATTACCTATTCGTGTATAGCATCCGCCATAAGCATCCTTGCGAAACTTGAATCATAATTTTGAGTGCTTTGAATAACTCAGGAAGCACGGCTTTAGCCGGGCAAAGTTTACATCTGAAAATCAGTATTTGCAAGCATGCGGGACTAAAGTCCCACTTCCAAAAAATAAAAGAACACATTATTCAAAAGTCTTAATTTGTAGTAAAATATTATCTGTAGAGAAATTTTGAAGCGTACCAAACTATTTAACTCTTGATTTTTATAAATTTTTTGTTATTTTATACCTGAAAAGTTATAGTTTCAAATTAATTTTGGAAATAGGCAATTACATTAACAGAGGTACAATATGTATGATAACGAACATCTTTGCATGGATCTAATTCTCAACATCAGAAAAATCAACCGTTTGCTGGATAAATACACAAAATATCTTAACCAAAAATACAACATCACCCTCCCCCAGCTTATCTGTCTTTACGAAATCAAAAAGGAAAAAAGTATCAATCTCACCGAACTTACCAGAAGTGTGAACCTGAATAACAGTGCCATTACCGGAATAATAGACAGACTCGAGCTGAAAGGATACGTACAACGAGTAAAAAGCGGCAAAGACAGACGGATTATCAATATAGAACTTACGGAAAAGGGTATTGATTTTGTGGACAGATCGTTTCAGGTACTGGAAGAAGACTGTTTCTTTGAAAAAAATAAGTTTGACGAAGAAGCTATCGTGGATTTGATAAAGTCAATACAGAAAATAACGGACTCGATAGATCCCGAAGTCAAAAAAATAAAGATAAATTAGTAATTCAAGTTTCGCACCTCGCTATGTCATTGCGAAACCCTGTGTAAGCAGGGTTGTGGCAATCTCAAAATAATAAAAAAAGAGAGATTGCTTCGTCGTGATCACTCCTCGCAAAGACTGCAATAGGTTCAAGTGCGAAACTTGAATTGGTAAGTCCTTATTAAAGGTAGTCAGAGGTTTAGGTGTTGTAGAGGTATTAAAGAGCAAAGGTTATTAAGGTTTAATGTTTAACGCTTAGCATCCGGCTATTTCACCATTTTTGATGATTTAAAAAAAAATATAGAAAAAACTGAATATTAAAAGAAATCAGTAAGTTCTATAAACAAACTCTATAATAGCTTTATCATTGGTTTTATTATTTTCTGCTTTTACCCTTATAGAATATATTGTATAGTCAACTTCATCCAAGGTAACTTTTTTCGGATCGGAGAGCATTTTGGCGTTTACATTATGGTCAGGCGGAGCTATATCTATGTCTATACTTTCTCCTGATTCGCAGCTGGATCCACTACAAGCCAGCTCATCACTCAAAATCTTTTCAACAACATAATCAGAAACACCTTTTGCTGTTTCCAAAGCCATAGAATAACGTTTTGTAGCTCCGGAACCGCTGGTAGAAGTGTTAACAAGATACAAAATTGCGGCAATAAAGCCAAGTGCCACAAAACTTAATACCAAAGTTACCAAAAGTGCCATGCCTTTTTCATTCGATTTAATTATCATTTATCAAACTCATCGGTTTTATTTTCATTGATACCGGATTCCACCTGTAGTGCTCATAATCTGCAGGTAAATCTAAACATATATCATCTCCAGTATCACAATTACCATCCAAATTTTTATCTTTCAAAACATATTTGCCGCTATCAACATTATTTGTAAAATTGAGATTTCTATCGTACTTACCCTCTTGCACAAGTAAATACACATTGACAGCATAAATTTTATCAGGATCCGGATCAGACCTGTTAAGATCATATTCGTCTACATCCAATGTCCCGCCGCCGTCATCATCATAATCAAAAGTTACCTGCAAATCTGCCACACAATCAATAATATGGGAGCCTTTATTGTCATTTTTACCGGCATTGCCGCCAATCCCTCTCAATAAGTTATAAGTTTCATCATTACACATTTTTAATGACCCAGTATAACCGGAATCACCATTTTGATTATCACTTAATTTAATAGCAATATTAGTTCTTGCCGGATATGCAGTATAAACAGAATTGCCGGGACAAGTTCCCCAAGTAGTACTTCCGTTATCCTCTGCCAATGTAAAAACATTTATATATATAACAGGCTCACTTAAATCATCTCCAGACAACTTCGACCACGTCCCGTTGTCACAATCTATAAGCGCCCATTTTAGAGAAGTCTGATCAGTACTGTTTATTGACGATACAATTTTAAGGTGCTTAGCTGCATTGTCCCATTCAACAGGATTTATAGAAGAATTATCCGGTACACCCATACCGGCGTGTTCAATATCAAGCCTAATTAAATTTTGACCTACTAGACTCTCGATTTCGCTCTCCATATTAACAGTCTGATGTTTATAATCTGTATATAGACTGATATATGTGTAATAAACACCAGCTATCAAAATGGCAAATATCGCCATCGACACCAATAACTCTATCAAGGTGAATCCTTTTTTCACTAGAATCTCCTTAATTTCTTATATAACTAACTGCAGTGTGTTCTTTAATATCGCCAAAAAAATCCCAGCATACATTCACTTCTACTTCCTTCAAATCAGAACCGGTCACTTCGACTACTTTGCCAAACTTCACATCACCGTTCCTGATATACCTTGTTTCGGTACAATTATCACTGCCGGCCGGATCACATCCACCGGCACAATCCCCTGTATTATCGAGCGAATTGACATCAACTACATTTCTTGCATTCTCGAATGTTTCAGTAGTAATACGAACAGCTTCGTTTCTCAGCATATTATTCAGACTAATTTTTTTCACCTGAATAGCTCCGGAAACCAATCCCAACATAGCGACGGCAAATATAAGCATAGCCACCATCAACTCTATTATAGTAAAGCCTTTATTCATGCTCACAGCTCCCGCTTTTCCACTTTCCTATAGCTATTCGCGTATCATTAACAGAAATACAGTCCACCTGCGATATTGTGGAAGTGGCAACCGGTCTGATACTTGACCCAGAATAAGTTCCTCGTGTGTCAATGCTAACATCACTGCCGACAAATTCAAATTCATTTTGCAAGTTAACACTTGCAGAATTATTATCATAAGAAGCAGTTAAAACATCATTTATACCATTAAACGAAAAATCAACACTCATTTTTTCCGTAAAAGCTTTTGTCCTCAGCTCACTTAATAATCCATACATTTTGTGCACATCGTTTTCTATACTGTTCTTCTCACGCCACTTACTATAGTTTGGTACAGCAATGGCAATAAGAATGCCCAAAATGGCAATTGCCACCAAAAGTTCTATTAAAGTAAATCCTTTTTTGGCCATTACTTCTCTATCCAAAGCAATATATCACCTTTAAGCCCTGAATACGGTGGAGGAATGATCGGTGGTGTTTCAGGGGTAGCCCCTGTATACCACTCCGTCTGCCCGGCATTGACATCATTAATAGATGCATCACCACCTGTACTGTTTCCTCCGCCCATCGCATTACTTACATTTCTATCACCCTCTTGCTTTGAGAAACTTTCCGCACATAATTGATTAATTGCAGTTGTTGATGTCTGCAGATATCCACATGTAACTGAACTATTATCAACTGTAAATCCAGGACAAGATTTATCCCATATGCTTTTACCCGTAGCACAGTTTAATCCCCAACCTCTGGATCTGCCGCCGTAAGAACAGGGATTGGTACTAGGCTGCATAGAGGTAAAAAGAATTGTATTAGCCCATTCCATTTTACCCGCATCTGATATGATTCGTTCTTTGCCAAAAGTAATTTTATCAATAGTTTGTTCAGTATTTAAGCCAACTTCCCAAATAGGTGTTTTATTTTTTTGAGGACTAGTTAAAAGATCACAAGCTTGTTTAGATTGGCTGTTTGCAACCATACTGCTGTAATTTTGGCAATTTGCAGTTTTATCACTAAGCTTACTTATATCAATTCCATAGAGTTTATTAGTTCTACCCGCTGAATCATCTTGTTTATAAAACCATCTCCCAGTGCCAAAATAAATGTAATCCTTATTAAAGCAAGGCATGTAAGTAATACTTGCAGTAACAGCACCATGCAAAGAATTTGCTAACGGGCATATACTACCGAGAGATGTCGGGAAACCATTATAGTCATCAGTTCTAAGTGCATAGATATTTGAGGTCCAAACGCCATCGCCAGTTTTTGGATAACTTATAGCAAAAAAAACTATGTCAGTATAACCATCATTATCCAGGTCTACACCGTTTGTAAATAAACGATTACCATAAACGGGCAACTTTTTCAGATCGCTCTCTATATCGGCAATACTGTGTTTGTAGACTATTGGTTCAGATATAAAAATAGGACCAGTATTAGTAGAACCAGCTATCTTCAAAAAGTAAATTTGTGCTTTGGTTGCAACATATGCTAATTCACCCTTATAATCTTTAACCCCGCTTAAAAACATAACATAAAGCCCATCCGGTCTTTTTATAACTGCCGGTCCTGAATATGCAAACCCAAGAAACTCGTCAGTAAAATTCCATAAATATTTGGGATCTAAAGGATCCGTTATATCAATAGCATAGTAAGAGGAAAAACCGCCCGATGTGGTTGAGTTGTCTACGGTATCTGTCGGTGGACTTACGCAAGTGGCATTATCGTTATTACAATTCACTCCTCCACCCATTCTCATGCCGCCTATAAGAATTTTCTTATTACCGTAATCAAAAATATAGGGAGTAAGATCATTTATATAAAGGTGCTCAAAACCAGGTTGCGCTCTATATCTAAGATAAGGCTGAGCATTCTTCGGTATAAATGCCCATTCCTCTCTTCCAATTCCGCCAGTTCCATTATCATTTTTGGCATTTTGCAGCTGGACGGCAATATAATCACTTGATTGATACTTTATTGCTTCGCCGGCCCTGAAAGCGTGCAGCATACCATCATTAGCTGCTACATATATCATGCTCATATTATCATAGTTGGCAATTCGCGGAGTGGAATATATAATGTCACCTAAAATTCTTTTAGTCCCGTCATCATCAGTCCTGTCAGCACAACCTGATATAGTTTCTCCGTACACAAAAGCAGTTAAATTATCAAAACTGCCCAGGCATCCGTAATCATCACCAAAATTGCTACTACTTTTGCTGATAAATTTAAGCTCAGCCAAACTACTATTATTATCTGGAGTATATATTCTTCTGTCATAATAAGTTGGATTATTGTCACTGTAAAGCTTGCTGGATGCCTCAAAAAGTGAATTAATATCTTCAAGCTGGTCATATGGTGTTTTATATGAAGTATTATCATATCTATACCCGCTGCAATCACTTCTGTATTGGCTGACTTGAAGTGTGCTGGTTAAATCATCATAACCAAAACCTAATATTCTGTCTCCACCGGGCGTGCCGTTATCATTGCATATATTCAGTTTAAAATCCTGATTTGTGTCCTCTCTGATATTCTGTACAGCATTGCCCTGAGGATCTTTAAAATTCAAAAACCAATATCCGAAAAGTTTACCTATCCATGGAACGCCTTGGTAATCCGGGTAAAAAACCGCCTGGGTCATAATAGAGCCTTCTTTTCTTTTATCAGTGAGGACTGCTACAGAGGTACCGGATGATAAGTCTTTTAAAATATTTTGGAAAACTTTTTCAATCGCTGTTTTTATTTCACCAGGAGAATTACCTTCAAAAAAATTGTCAGGGTTGTCATCATTGTTTTTGTCCCATTCATCGCAGCTATTTTCTACAGTTACAAAAGAACCACAAGATCCAGATTGATTTACATCACCACAAGCAGGAGATGGAACCGGTGTTTCAGAGTAATTGCAAGGTGTCCCATCATCATTTTTATCGGAAAAGCCGCCATAGATGGCAACGTTCTTGGCTGCATTCACACCAATACCACTCAAAAAGGCCGCCACTGAATATGTCTGTACATTTTGGTTTCCTGTCAAATTGCTGGCCAAATCCGCATTGCCACCTTTCCACATATTATAAGCAGGTTCAGCAGGATCTATTGCACATGAATATTCATAACCCAAGTCTGGAGGATTATGTATTAATGTCGAATTATAGCTACATGAACTACTATATCCATACGCATGGCCATTCCAAGAACCGTCTGTCATTAATACTGTAAAGTTTTTGGCACATGCAACATCCATAACAGTTCCATTAACATCAAATTTATAGGGATCTTGATAATCATTGTCACCTGTGGAAAAACCATTCCATACACCACTTTCTTTACTGAAATACCTTCGCACTTCATCCATTGCTTCACCGGTTGGAGTGCCACCCAGTGGAGAAGTATTATTAATTGCATCAATAAGATTATTATAATTATAAGAGGGGTAAATCCAGTCTTTGGTAACAGATGTTCCTCCAAAAATCAAAGCTCCCACTCTGGGTCTTTTGTCCTCGTGGGAAAGTTCCTGCAAAATACCTTCATTTGAACCTGTTTCTGTATTATAAGTAGTTGTATCGGTGCTTTTTATGGTGGTTCCATAAGCAATGAAAATATCTCCTTGACCATCAGTTACTCCACCAGTAAAAACCCAGCGTAATGTGTCAATCCTCGTCATAAAAGCCCAGTTTAGACAATCTCCGAAATAACTGTCATTAAAATTAATCGGCCATTCACAATAATGAGCGGCAGAACCTGAATCAATATACCAATAATTTTCAGAATAATCGTATGAATACACTTTATCTCGCTTAAAAAAACCATGGTAATCTACATTCGAATCATAGCTATAATGCATATAATTACTCATGCTGCCGCTGTAATCCAAAGCCAGCATTAAGTTAGAATACGTACTCAATTGCAGAAAAGGGGGATAAGCTTCATAATTATTCGTCAAAGCATGCGACCTACCGGAAAAAAACAAAACTAAACCAAAAATTAGCACAATTAATAATTTAATCCGTTTCATTTTAAACCACCTTTACCTTCTATAAACTTAACATGCCCTTTGCCGTCATATAAAAAACTTTTAAAATCATCATTATTTGCAATTAAATCATCTGATACAGCAATTTCAAAGATAACCCCTCTGTTAACTTCACTGAGAATTTTCACATAAACTTTATTTTGCTCTACTTTCTCTACCTTGCCTCTCATCATAACTGGCTCACCTTGCAAAGGCTCCTGAGAAGTAACCTGTATAGCTTCGGCAAAAACAAAACCTGCAAACAAAAACAATATTAATATAATAAAAGTAAAAGTTTTTAGCCTCATAGTTTCCTCCATATTACACTAGCTTTAATTAAGTATAATTATTATAACATAAAAAAATCGTGAAAATCAGAAAATAATTTTAGAGGTGAAGTATCTGCCGGCATTCCAGCTCAGTTTCATTCCGTTTTTCCTGCACAGCTGTTCTGCAACAGCGAGCCCAACGCCCAGACCACTCTCTGCAGAATTGCCGAAATCATTTGCAACAAATAAATATCTCTTTCTTCTGCAAACCCCCGCTCTGATATAAACGAGATTCTCAGAATATTTATACGCATTATCCATTAATAAAAAAAGAATAAATTTCATATCATCATAATTAACGTTTACCCTTTTCAAATTAATCTTTTTCTTAATTTTTTTCGTACCACCGGCAATATCTGCATAACTGATTTGTGTTTCATAATATTCTTTCTCAACCTCATCCACTGTTTCTGATATATTAAGCTTTTGTTTTAAAAAAACTTTAGAAGAACTATCTTCATTTTTTGTGTCATTTTGAATTCCAAATTTTTTCACAAAAGAAAAAATATTTTCCAGTTCGGCCGTAAGCATCCTGTTCCCGGTTTTGATTCTGTTAACGGCATTCCGTATACTCTTATAATTCAAGTTTCGCACTTGTACCTTCTGCAAGTCTTTGCTCGCCCTGTTAAATGCTGCACTGCAGCCCGGTAAACCGGATTTAACAGGGCGAGGAGCGAATGCGACGAAGCAATCTCCTTGCTTTTCATATTTTGAGATTGCCACAACCGAGCACTTAGATTCTTTAGTGCTCGGTTTCGCAATGACAGAACTAGCAGTATCCCTGTCTATGATTTCAGCATTCACCCTTTGACCGGCAAGATAATTTTTTAGTTTATGACCCAATACCAGCAGAATAATTTCAAATGATTTCGAATAATTCTCACGATTCTTAATAAGTCTGTAAGCTGTAAAATAATACAATACCGACACGGAAAAAATTATGACCGCATCCCAATAAAACATTAGCAGCAATTTATCCCGGACTTCCTGTTCTAAATAACTTTTATCAACGTAATATTTGTGCCGGCCTCTGATATCATACAATTCGTAGCCGGGAATAAATATATTTTTTTCAGATATTTTAAGGTAGGCAGGGTTGTCCGGGCTGGTGTACTGACTAAGCTCGTGATGTCTTTCAATCTCCAGTGATATGCGCTTTTGTATTTCCGTTTTAAACGAATAGAGAAAAATAGCATTAAGCATTGAAAGCCCGATAATCAGTGTAACAATAATAAAAAGAAAAATTTTAAGTTCAAAACTGACATCAAAAAAATTTTTCATGTAAAAATACCAACCACCATCATTTTTGGTTTTGCTGCAAATCAATTACCCACCATAACATAAAAAAACTTAAGTGCTTTGAATAAATCAGGAAGCGCGGCTTTAGCCGGGCAAAGTTTTTTTAAAAACTAAGTATTTGCAAGCATGCGGGACTAAAGTAATGTATCCCACTAGCATCGGTCGAAGACCGATAAATTTGTAATACACAACATATTTACCAGCCTCCGGCTGGTGCTACCCGCTTCCGAAAACTTGAAAGAGTACATTATTCAAAGTTCTCAACTATTTCACCTTTCCATTTCTCTATCTCCCTATCTCCCTATCTCTCTATCTCCCTACCTCCCCATTTCCCTGCCTCTACCTACTCCCCCGCAAGCATATAACCCCTTCCCTTATACGTTCTGATAGCATTTTTCGGAAGATACTGGCGCAAATGTCTTATATATGTGCGAACCGATTCCGTTCCCACCGGCTTATCCCCCCAGACATAATTTATCATTTTTTCAAAACTGACAACATTACCGCGGTTTATCAGCAATATATACAATATATCCCATTCTCTTTTTGTAAGTTTCAATTCACTGCCGTTTTTTAAAATAACCTCACCGGTAACATCTATGCACAAGTCCCCGATTTCCACTCTGTCTGCCGGACAGCCGTATCTTTTACTTACTGATCTGACACGAAGAAGCAGCTCTCTCGGGTCAAAAGGTTTTACGATATAATCATCCGCTCCTTTTTTGAAACACTCTTCCTTGGTTTCAATACCACCTTTAGCAGTAATTATCAGTACAGGTATTTCAGGATTATTTTTTTTCAGCTGTGAAAGTATGGACTCCCCTTTTCTTATTTTCAGCATAAGATCCAGAAGAACAATATCGTAATGTCCGAAGTTAAAAAATCTGTCGATTTTTCTGTCATCTGTAACAAGGGACACGTCTTCACCTTCGGACTTCAGATAATCCCTGACAGACGAGCCCAAAACCAAATCATCTTCAATAATCAAAATTCGCATGTTTTATTATATCATGCTGTTGATATGAAGTAAATCATGTAAAAATAAGAACTGATCGGATTTGCTGAAATTATTAACATATAAAACAAGCACTAACCCCATCCTACCCTTCCCCTATCTTATGGGAAGGAACCGATTTCTTCTCCCCCTGACTTAGGGGGAGATGGAGAGGGGGTATTTTCTGTCAAACAAAATTATATTGAATAAAATAGGCATATTTGATAAAAACAATTCGGAGGTTCAGATGATAAAAGCTTACTACGCAGATTATATATATTATGATGCCAAACTGCAAAAAAACAAATATCTCTTTGTGGAAGATGAAAAAATTATCGGTCTCAAAGACAAAATAGACAACCCTGATAAAACTCAAATAATATCATTTTCAAATTCAGCAATTTTCCCCGGCCTGATAAATACCCACACCCACCTGCCGATGGTATATTTCAGAGGATTAGCCGACGACTTGCCACTGATGGACTGGTTGCAGAAATATATCTGGCCAGCCGAAGGCAAATGGTTGTCCAATGAGTTCGTATACGATGCCACAATCCACGCTGTGGCTGAAATGATCAAATCGGGAACCGTTTGCGCCAACGATATGTATTTCTATTCAAACAGTATAGCAAAAGCCATTGAAGATACTCATTTCAAAGGTGTTGTGGGCATCGGTGTACTGGACTTCCCGACAAAATTCGCACAAAATGCTGATGAATATATCAAAAAAGCTGGTGATTTTCTCGCTGAATTCGAAAACAGCAGATTTATAAAAACTGCACTGTGCCCTCACGCTCCCTACACAGTAAATCCTGATAATTACAAAAAATGCATCGATTTTGCCGAACAAAACGACATAGTAATCCATACACATCTGGCCGAAACAGAATGGGAAATCGAAGAGATTAAATCCAAATACGGCAAACCTCCGGTACAGCTTTTCGATGAAATAGGAATGTTTGACACTGATGCCGTTTTCGCTCACTGCACACATTTAACAGAAGAAGAAATTAAGCTGCTGGGAAGAAAAAAAGTGAATATTTCACACTGTCCGGAAAGCAACCTGAAATTGGCAAGCGGTTTTGCCCCAATGAGTCAATTGTGCGATGCCGGAGCGAATATTACAATAGGTACAGACGGAGCAGCAAGTAATAACGATCTGAATATGCTAAGCGAGCTATCGACAACGGCTAAAATTCACAAAGCACTGAGCAGAGACGCAACTGTTTTTGATGCAGAATCGGTACTGAACATGGCCACCAAAAATGCTGCAAAAAGTTTGAAGCTTGAAAATATGGGAGAACTGAAAGCAGGGAATTATGCAGATTTTTTCGTAATGAACCTGGATGACATTAACACCCTGCCCGTTTACAATCCCGTTTCCCACCTCATATATTCAGCCAACCCTGAAAATATTACAGATCTTTTCATAAACGGCCGGCAGCTTATGGAAAACAGAAAATTAACTTTTATTGACGAGCAGGAAATCAAGAATAAAGCAAGATATTGGCAGAATAAAATAAGTTGAGGAAGTTGAATTAGTTGATAAGGTTGAAGCTCTAAGAACCTTGAACGTTGAACATTGAACTTTGAACCAAACATAAGGAGCAGTCATGGACAATTTAAAAACGTACTCAAACCCTTTGAATGAAAGATATGCAAGCAAAGAAATGCAGTATATTTTTTCCCCTCACAAAAAATTCACCACATGGCGAAAACTGTGGGTTGCACTGGCAGAAGCGGAAAAAGAACTAGGGCTCAATATTACTGATGAACAAATTGACGAAATGAAAAAAAATATTGAAAACATTGATTTTGATTATGCCAAAGAAAAAGAAAAGGAGTTCCGCCACGATGTAATGGCGCACGTTCATACATTCGGCAAAACCTGCCCCAAAGCTATGCCCATTATACACTTGGGAGCTACAAGCGCATTTGTGGGGGACAACACAGATCTTATAGTAATGAAAGAAGCTGCAGAGCTCACTCTGAAAAAATTAATAAACGTAATAAACAATCTTAAGGAATTCGCATTAAAGTATAAAAACCTTCCCACACTCGGTTTTACGCATTTTCAGCCTGCTCAGTTAACCACTGTCGGCAAGCGTGCATGTCTGTGGATTCAGGACTTAATGCTTGATGCCAGCGATTTGATATTTCAAATTGAAGAACTCAGATTCAGAGGTGTAAAAGGGACAACGGGCACCCAAGCTTCATTCCTGAAACTTTTTGAAAACGATCATGAAAAAGTAAAAAAACTTGATCAACTCGTTTCTCAAAAACTGAGATTTGATAAAGTCTTAAAAATCACCGGCCAAACCTATACCAGAAAGCAGGATTCCAGAATTTTAAAAACACTTGCCGGAATAGCCGAGTCCACCCACAAGATGGCAACAGACATAAGGTTGTTACAGAATATGAAGGAAATTGAAGAACCTTTTGAAAAAAACCAAATCGGTTCCAGCGCTATGGCTTACAAACGCAATCCCATGAGAACGGAGCGGATATGCTCACTTTCCCGTCATATAATAGCACTTTCCACAACCCCCTATATGACCCATGCAGTACAGTGGTTTGAAAGGACTCTTGATGATTCAGCCGGCAGAAGAATCAGCATTCCCGAATCCTTCCTTACTGCAGATGCAATACTTGATCTTATGTATAATGTCACCGACGGATTGGTTGTGTATGAAAAAATGATAGAAAAACATGTAATGGAAGAACTCCCTTTCATGGCAACGGAAAACATTATTATGGAAGCTGTAAAAAAAGGTGCCAGCAGACAGGATATGCACGAAGTCATCAGGGAAAATTCTATGAAAGCGGCCTCACAAGTAAAAAATGAAGGGCTCGAAAATGACTTGTTAAAAATGCTTGCTGAAGACAGCAGGATTCCATTAAATGCAAGTGATATAAACAATCTTCTAAATCCATCCGATTTCACCGGCAGAGCAGAGTCGCAGGTGGAAGATTTCATAGATAACGAGGTGAATCCGCTGATAAGTGAGTATAAAAATATTATTGGAATGGATGTGGATATAAAGGTATAAATACAAGGTTCAAAGTTCAAGTGAAGTGATTATGAAAATTACAAGATTTGAAGATATTGATGCATGGAAAGAATCAAGAATATTAGTAGAAACTATATATTTGGTTACAAAAGAGGTTAGAGATTTTGCTTTTGTTAACCAAATAACAAGAGCAGCAGTCTCAGTTATGTCAAATATTGCTGAAGGCTTCGACAGGAATTCTAATAAAGAATTTATTCATTTTTTGATAATATCAAGAGGATCATTATCTGAGGTAAAGAGCCTATTGTATGTGGCTATAGACATAGTTATATAAGTAATTCAGAGTTTAATAGTTTGTTGGATCGTTGTGATAAAATAGCACGATTGATTAATGGTTTTATAAGATACTTACGTAATACAAAAAGACAATTTTAGCTCTAAACGTTGAACTTTGAACGTTGAACCTTGAACCAAAAGTTCTTGACGATGGCGGTTATATTAATTATAAGGTTAAAATAAAACAATCAAGGAATATTTTAATGAATAAAGCAGATAATACCATAGGCATAGCCTCCGATCACGGGGGTTTTAATTTAAAATTAAAAATTACAGACTTTCTTAAAAATGACAATTATCAGGTAATCGATTACGGGACAAATAACGGAGATTCCGTTGATTATCCTGATTACGCATATAAGGTTGTGATGGGGATTTTGAATAATGAAATCGACAGAGGAATCATAATGTGCGGAACGGGCATAGGCATATCTATCACGGCTAACCGTTTCCCCGGGATCAGAGCAGCCCTCTGCTGGGACGAGTATTCCGCAAAAATGAGTAAAGAGCACAACAATGCAAATATTATAGCTTTCGGCGGCAGGACTACGGATTTTGAAACGGCCAAAAAAATTGTCTCAACCTGGCTTAATACCCGGTTTGAAAGTGGCAGGCATTTAAGAAGAATTAAAAAAATAGATGATTTGGCTGTAGATTTCTGGAGCAAATATCTTAAAAACAATGAGGGTGTTTAATGAATATTTACGAAACTGTTAAAAATTTTGACCCCGAGGTTTATCAAGCACTGGAACAAGAAGTGAACAGGCAGGAAACGCATTTGGAGCTTATAGCCAGTGAAAATTTTGTAAGCAAAGCCGTCCTGGAGGCACAGGGTTCTGTTTTGACAAATAAATACGCAGAAGGCTACCCCGGTAAAAGATATTACGGCGGATGCGAATTTGTGGATATTGCCGAAAATATCGCCATTGAACGCGCCAAAAAGATTTTCGGTGCAGAGCACGCAAATGTACAGCCGCATTCAGGAAGTCAGGCGAACATTGCTGCATATTTTGCTGTCCTGGAAGTGGGAGACACCATACTCGGTATGGATCTGACACACGGCGGACATCTGACACACGGCAGCCCGGTAAACTTTTCCGGCAGATTTTTTAATGTAGTATCTTACGGTGTTGATAAAGAAACAGAGCAGATAGATTACGAAAATGTCAGGAAATTAGCACTTGAGCATAAACCCAAAATGATAGTGGTTGGTGCCAGTGCATATCCGAGAATAATAGATTTCAAAAGATTTAAAGAGATAGCCGATGAAGTGGGCGCATATGTAATGGTTGATATGGCTCATATCGCAGGGCTTGTTGCAACTGGTGAGCACCCTAACCCCGTTCCATATGCCGATATAGTCACCACAACAACCCACAAAACGTTAAGAGGCCCCAGAGGCGGTATGATTCTTTCCACCGCCGAGTTGGCAAAAAAAATCAATTCACGGGTATTTCCCGGAATGCAGGGCGGCCCTTTAATGCATATCATAGCTGCAAAAGCGGTAGCATTCAAAGAAGCGATGACGGATGAATTTAAACAGTATCAAACTCAAATAGTAAAAAATTCCAAAAAACTTGCAAAAACTTTGAACAAGCGAGGCTACAAGCTTGTTTCAGGTGGAACGGACAATCACCTTATGTTGTTAGATCTCACTGACAAAAACCTAACCGGTAAAGATGCTGAGGCGGCACTTGGTAAAGCCAATATCACAGTCAATAAAAATACCGTCCCTTTTGAAACCCAGAGCCCTTTTGTAACAAGTGGAATCAGGATAGGTACACCTGCGGTTACCACAAGAAAAATGAAAGAACCGGAGATGGAAAAGATAGGGAATATGATTGCCAATGTATTGGATAACATTGATTCGGATAAAACTATAAAAAATGTGAAAAAAAGCGTAGTTGAGTTATGTGAGAAATTCCCCCTTTATAAAGGTGAATTATATTGAGACCGGACTGGGACTTATACTTCCTTGAAATAACAAATGTGGTCAAAAAACGCTCCACCTGCCTGAGAAGACAGGTGGGAGCTTTAATTGTTAAAGATAACCATATTTTGGCTACCGGATATAACGGTGTCCCGTCAAAAATTACCCACTGCTCTGAAACAGGCTGTTTAAGAGAGCAACTCAATGTGCCTTCAGGAGAAAGGCATGAACTATGCCGCGGGTTGCATGCTGAGCAAAATGCGATAATTCAGGCTGCTCACCACGGGACAAGTATTAAGGATTCGACATTATATACAAACACAAAGCCTTGCTCAATATGCACTAAAATGATTGTCAATGCAGGGATAAAGCGCATTGTTTACGAAGAATATTATAAAGACAAGCTTGCTGATGATATCTTAAATGAAACGGATATCATCCTTTTTAATATTAATTCTGACAAATAAGGGGACATCGCACAATGACAAACGGATTTGTCGGCGGCATCCATCCGGACTATAAAAAAACACTGACAGCGGATAAACCGATAGAAAAGTTATCTTACGAAAAAGATGAAATTGTTTCAATACCGCTGAGCCAGCATATTGGTGCACCGGCACAGGAATTAGTCAAAAAGAAAGTGCAGGTTTTAAACGGACAGAAAATAGGTGCCGGCAAAGGCTTCATAAGTACCAACATACACAGTTCTGTGACGGGGGAAGTCGTCTCCATTGGAAATCTGAACAGTCCATTGACCGGAAAAGTCAAAGGCATTAACATAAAAATAACCAACCCCGAGGATTCCCCAAAACAAATAGATACCGGTAAAAAATTTCAGGATATTATACTGGAAGCCGGAATAGTGGGGATGGGCGGAGCTACTTTTCCTACCCATGTGAAGCTTTCTCCGCCGAAGAAGATAGATACCCTGATAATCAACGGTGCCGAATGTGAACCGTTTCTCACCTGTGACTACAGACTTATGATTGAAAGCACTGAAGAAATTATAAAGGGCGCAAAGATTATTCAGGATGAGTTAAAGATAGAAAAACTGATTGTTGCTGTGGAAAACAATAAACCCGAGGCAATAAAAGCTTTCAATAAATACAGCCGCGGATTCGGTTTTGAAGTCAAATCACTTCCCACGGTTTATCCCCAGGGTGGAGAAAAACAGCTGATTCTCTCAGTGTTAAAAAGGGTTGTCCCCGAGGGAAAGCTCCCGTTGGAAGTGGGTGTCATAGTTCACAATGTGGCAACCTGCAAAGCCGTATATGATGCTGTCGAAAACGGTCTTCCCCTGACGGAAAGGGTTGTCACGGTAACAGGAGCCGTTAATGAGCCCAAAAATCTGCTTGTAAAGATAGGAACACCGATATCAAAACTTATCGACATCTGCGGCGGATATGTAGGTGAGCCTGAGAAAATTGTTATCGGCGGGCCTATGATGGGTTTTTCCACAAGTACGACTGACACGCCTGTATCAAAAGCCACAAGCGGTGTTATTGTTTTCAGGAAAGAAGATCTCCCGAGTCTTAAAATAACAAATTGTATACGTTGCGGCAGATGCGTAACAGCCTGTCCTATGGGACTTGTGCCGGCTATTATGGAACAGTTTGCAATAAGCGAACTTTACGAAAGGCTGCTGGACTGGCACGTTTTAAACTGTATAGAATGCGGCTGCTGCAGTTATGTATGCCCTGCCCGCAGACCACTTGTGGGATATTTTAAAACAGGGAAACGACAGGTAATGAATATCGTTAAAGAAAGGGAAAATAAATGAGTGAAAACAAACTTCTCGTAACTTTCCCTCCACATATCAGAGACAGTCTGCAGACTGATAAAGTAATGCTCAATGTAATATACGCGCTTATTCCGGCCATTGCGGTCTCCATCTATTATTTCGGTTTTTTTGCTCTGAAAACATACATTCTAACCATTATTTTCACCCTCGCTT